>SXGT01004633.1_pt1 | contig 141413 bp, 130 predicted proteins | sample 3176221 | NCBI WGS metagenome assembly SXGT01 (sample SAMN11356862, study PRJNA531348) | freshwater metagenome | isolation source: freshwater sample F1-120 | place: China: Fuxian Lake, Yuxi | collected 2017-12-25 | reverse complement strand
GGTTTCTACACCTGCTTTTTCTAAAGCTGCTTGCAAAGCCATTGAGTTTATGACAGTAGCAAGCATTCCCATATAATCTCCTTGCACTCTGTCCATTCCGCCTTCAGCAGCCTGAATTCCTCTGAAAATATTTCCACCTCCAATTACAATCGCTACCTCAACACCCTTGCTGGCAACTTCTTTAATTGCTGCAGCATATTCGGTTAATCTATCATGATCGATACCAAATTGTTTGTTTCCCATAAGTGATTCACCACTCAGTTTCAGAAGTATGCGTTTGTATTTCATATTTATTTTAATTTAAAACTTTTAAAAATAGATTCTGCAATATCGGAATATTTGTCAAAATAAATCTCTTCTGCAGTATATGTTAATATGTAAGCTGTTTCATTCTTAATATAATACAATTGTTTCCATTTCAAATTTCTGCCATCCAATGGGCCTTTGAACAGAATAGTAGCACATCCATCTTCTATTTTCGAGTCAATTATTGCATTTTTTCCGATAGCATTAAGTATTTGTGACTTAGATATTGAATCGTATAATTGCATATCTATGGATTTGCCTAAAAGATTCTGCTTCATCATATTAAAGTTATCGGCAAAAGTATCCTCTTGACTATCCAATGGTGCGCAAACAAAAATTTCTGCTCTTGGCTCATCTGTTTTAACTTCCCAGTCGGCCGGATAACTAATAGAATAATCCGCTTTTTCCAGAAGAATCATTTTAACTTTCTCCTTTTCTTTCTCTTTTTCTTGAGAACAGGAAATGAATGCAAAAAGAAAAACGAATAAAATGAATTGTTTCATATTACAATAGTCAAAAAAAATCCCCCCGAGTACTCGGGGGGACTTAAAATATAATAATTGATTAACCTAAAGCGATTCGTTTGAATCCTGTAACGGTTAATCCTTTTTCTGATTCGTTCAAATATTGAGCGATGGTTTTTTTGTTGTCTTTGATAAACTCCTGATTCAACAAAGTAGATTCTTTGTAGAACTTATTTAGTTTACCCATAGCAATTTTTTCAAGCATTTCTTCCGGTTTACCTTCTTCACGTGCTTGTTCTTTACCAACTTCAATTTCACGCTTAATTGTTTCAGCGTCAACATCATCTTTATCAACAGCTACTGGAGCCATTGCAGCAACTTGCATTGCAACATCTTTAGCAACATCAGCATTTACTGTTGCAGAACTAAATCCTACAACGTTTGCTAATTTATTTCCCGGGTGAATATATGCAAATACAAAAGGAGCTTCCACAACTTCGAATTTAGTCAATTCAATTTTTTCTCCGATAACGCCTGTTTGCTCAATTAGTTTTTCTGCGATAGAAATTTTTGCATCAAAAGGCAAAGCTTTTAATTCATCAGCAGTTTTTGGATTCTTTTCTATAGCGATATCTAAAATCGCAGATGTCATTTTAATAAAATCAGCATTGATCGCAACGAAATCTGTTTCACAGTTTACTGCTAATACAACACCACGTTTGTTATCAGAAGTAAGTTTAGCTAATACAACACCTTCTTTAGATTCTCTGTCGCCACGGTTAGCTGCTACTTTCTGTCCTTTTTTACGTAATTCGTCAATTGCTTTTTCGAAATCACCTTCTGCCTCCGTTAATGCTTTTTTACAATCCATCATACCGGCACCGGTCATTTGTCTCAACTTATTAATATCTGCTGCTGTAATCGTCATTGTTGTCATGAGTTTTTATTTTATTAAAAAATGTCCCGATTTTGTCGGGACCTTTTTTTGTATTATTAACTATTAATTTTTCTTCTTGGTTTTTTACCTGGTCCTTTTGGCTCACCATCATTTGATGATTTTACTTTTGCACCAGCGCTCAATTGTTCTGCTTCATCGCGAGAAGTTTTTGTTCCTTCTTTTTCTTCAGCTTGAGTTTCTTTATCTATTTTACGTTCAGCTAATCCTTCTTCAATTGCTTTAGCAATAATGCCAGTAATTAAAGAAATAGAAGTTGAAGCATCGTCATTTGCAGGAATTGCAAAATCAACCGCATTTGGATCAGAGTTAGTATCAACAATAGCAAAAGTTGGGATGTTTAATCTTTTTGCTTCTGCAACTGCAATATGTTCTTTAGAAATATCAACGATAAACAAAGCTGCTGGTAAACGGCTAAGGTCAACAATTGAACCTAAGTTAGTTTCCAATTTAGCACGCTCACGTGAAATTTGTAATTTTTCTTTTTTAGAAATATTGTCAAATGTTCCATCAGTACTCATCTTATCGATAGTAGCCATTTTCTTAACTGCTTTACGGATAGTAGCAAAGTTAGTTAACATGCCACCTGGCCAACGCTCAGTAACATAAGGCATACCAATTGCTTTTACTTTATCCGCAACGATATCTTTTGCTTGTTTTTTAGTAGCAACAAATAAAATCTTTTTTCCAGATTTTGCAATTTGTTTCAAAGCATCTGCTGCTTCGTCCACTTTAGCAACTGTTTTGTTCAAGTCGATAATGTGAATACCATTTTTTTCTGTGAAGATATAAGGAGCCATTGCTGGATTCCATTTTCTTTTCAAGTGTCCGAAGTGGGAACCTGCTTCTAATAAGTCGTTGAAATTTGTTCTTGACATTGAGTCTGTAATTTAATTTGATTAATACTGTTTGTCCTTCGACTTCGCTCAGGATGACATTGATTGAAGATGAATAATTATCGTTTACTGAATTGGAAACGTTTACGAGCTTTTTTCTGACCCGGTTTTTTACGTTCAACCATTTTAGGATTACGTGTCATTAATCCTTCTGCTTTTAACAAAGGCTTAAGATTTGCATCCGTTTCTACTAAAGCACGAGCAATTGCCAATCTAACAGCTTCTGCTTGTCCTGTTACCCCGCCCCCTTTTACATTTACATTTACATCAAACTGATCTTGTGTTTTAGTAACACCGAAAGCTTGAGTAATTTTGTATTGTAAAACGGATGTTGTGAAGTAAGCTTTGTAATCTTTATTGTTGATTACAATTTGGCCACTTCCTTTTTGCACATATGCACGTGCTACAGCGGTTTTTCTTCTACCAAGAGTATTTACTACTTCCATTTTTATTATTTAATTGTATTTATTTTGATTTGTTTCGGTTGTTGAGCTGCATGTGGATGTTCTGCACCTGCATAGATAAATACATTTTTTCTTAATGCATCACCCAATTTGTTTTTTGGTAACATTCCGCTAACTGCTAATTTTACTACTTCTGTAGGTTTTTTAGAAAGTAATAATTTTGGAGTTGCAAAACGCTGTCCACCTGGATATCCGGTATGACGAACGTATTCTTTTTCAGAAACCTTATTCCCTGTTAGTTTTACTTTATCAGCATTGATAATAATTACATTATCACCTGTATCTACGTGAGGAGTAAAGTTTGTTTTGTTTTTACCTCTTAAAATGTAAGCTACATTTGAAGCTAAACGACCCAATACTTCGTTTTCTGCATCAATGATAACCCATCCTTTTGTAACAGTTTCTTTACTTGCTGAAACTGTCTTGTAACTAATTGCTTCCACTGTATTTAGATATTATTTAGATATTAATTTATATACTTAAAATGCCCTGTTTTTCTTAAAACGGGACGCGAAGATAAGCACATTTTTATTTCCTGCAAAATAATTCACAAATAAATGTTCATTATTAAAGCTATTGATAAGCCTTTCTGCAATTTTCTAGTCATATATTACGTATTTTTGACAAATTTGAGTTTTTGCCAAAAAACCAAAAAACGAATCATTTTTGACTAAAAATTGATAAAAACGCATGGTTTTTCATCAAAAATCATGTTTTTTCATCAATTTTTTATCATTTTCTAAAGAGGCCAATCTCTGTTTTTGATGGTTTTTGTTTTGGTTATCATCTCGAATAATTGTTCATCTGAATGGAGGAATCGGGATTTCCATTTTTTTGATTTTATGTAAGACTCTGGAGAATTAATACCAAAACTTTAATCCCGATAATTATCGGGAAGTATTAATTGCGGACTTTGACACTATTGTGACAATTCTACAATTTATCATTCGCAACTTTGTAAGATAGAATTATAAGCAATTGAACAAGTTTAAAATAATAGCATTCACGCATAAAAATACTGATGTAAACGACATCGGGAAATTACATGTGGAAGATCATTTGGCAAGTGAAAAACTTGCTTTGGTAAAAGCATTAATGGATATAGAGGAGCTGCTTTACCTGAGTACCTGTAATCGTGTGGAATTTATGATTTCTACTGAACAGGAAATCGATACTACTTTTTTGGAAAGTTTTTTTAAAGCATTTAATGAGGATTGGAATGCAGATTATTTAGATTGGGTGTTAAAAAATGTTCAAGTTTTTGAAGGAGAAGAGGCTCTTCGTCATTTGTTCAATGTTGCTTCTTCAATTGATTCCTTAGTTGTTGGTGAAAGAGAAATTATTACACAAGTTCGCAACGCGTATGAAAAATGTAATGAATTCGGATTGACGGGTGATCTCATTCGTTTGGTTGTGAAAAAAACAATTGAAACTGCAAAAGAGATTTACACCGAAACAAATATTGCCAGAAATCCGGTTTCGGTTGTTTCACTTGCTTACAGAAAACTACGTTCACTAAATGTGAAAAAAGATTCCCGTTTTATCATCATCGGCTCAGGTGTTACCAATACAACCATGGCGCAATATCTGAAGAAACACAAATTCGCCAATTTTACTGTATTTAATCGTACTCTTGCCAATGCACAAAAATTGGCAGCTGAATTAAACGGAAAAGCATTTCCACTTTCTGAACTACAGAATTATAAAGAAGGCTTTGATATTATTCTTACTTGTACCGGTTCTACTCACAGTATAATCACTCCTGAGCTGTACAAAAATCTAGTTGGAAATGATACCTCTAAAAAAATAGTGATAGATCTTGCAATTCCAAACGATTTGGATGCTGCTATCCTTAATCAGTATGATGTTAATCTGATTGCAGTCAACAATCTTCAAGAAATTGCAAAAGAAAATCTCAAAGCACGTGAACAGGAATTGGATACATGCAAAGTAATTATTGAAGCAAATATTTATGAATTCCGCCAGGTTCTTAAAACGCGTAAAGTAGAATTGGCAATGAGTGAAGTGCCGAAAAAAGTGAAAGAGATCCGTGAAACAGCAAATGAAGTTTTCGCTAAAGAATTGAATGCATTGAATCCTGAATCCAAAGAAGTGCTTGACAAAATTATTTCTTACATGGAAAAAAAATATATCAGTGTGCCGATGAAAATGGCAAAGGATATTTTAATTGAAGACTCAAAAACGAAATAGAATAGGAACGCAGTCCCGATAGCTATCGGGATATTATGATTTTTAAGATTAAAAATGATAAAATATTTAATTCATAAATAGATCATAAAGTATTTAGGGCAAAAAATAAAAATCTTATTTTATCATAATCATCATAAAAAATCCGCGTTCCTATTAGTTGGAATGACAAAAATATAATGGAAAGAAAAATAATCATAGGAAGCAGAGGAAGCGACTTGGCATTGTGGCAAGCCAATCACGTATTGCGTAAGGTTCAGAAATTAGGTTTGACTGCCGAATTGAAGATAATCACCACTCAAGGTGATGCTATTCAGGATTTAAGTTTTGATAAACTTGAGGGAAAAGGATTTTTTACAAAAGAAATTGAAGAAGCCCTTTTGAAAAAAGAAATCGATTTAGCAGTTCACTCCCATAAAGATTTGCCAACTACTTCACCTGAAGGATTAAAAATTGCAGCAGTCTCAGAACGGGAAGATGCGGCCGAATTAATTTTGATTCGTAAAGACTGCGTAGATAACGGACAAAAATATTCCTTTAAAAAAAATGCAAAAGTTGGAACATCTTCAGCAAGAAGAAAATCACAATTGTTAGCATTCAGAAACGATATTAAGTTAGAAGACTTAAGAGGAAATGTTCCTACGCGCATTCAAAAATTACGCGATAAAAAATACGATGCCATTATGTTGGCTGCTGCAGGTGTGGAGCGTTTGCGTATCGATTTAAGTGAATTCAGAGTGTTGCGTTTAGACCCGAAAGAATTTATTCCGGCTCCTGCTCAAGGGGTTTTGGGATTGCAAATTCGGGAAGATGACCATGAGTTATTTGAACACATCCACAAACTAAATTCAGAAAAAGTAGAAGATACAATTGGAGTTGAACGCAAAGTGCTGAATTTATTTGATGGTGGTTGTCAATTACCATTGGGCGTTTTTTGTATTAAAGAAGAAAATAAATTTAAAGTGTGGACATCCAAATCAGACGCTTGGAACACCATGCCGAAACGTTTGTATTTTGAGTCGTTCACAACAGACGGTTTTGCGCAAAAAATTGTGAACAGATTAAATTCAATTAAAGGATGTTCTGTTTTAATCACTCGTGATTTAAAAGAAGATTCTTTTTTCAAAAATGTATTGGAAGGAAACGGATATAATGTAGAAGGCGTTTCTTTTATCGAAACAAAAAAAGTAAATATGCTTTCTGTCCCACAGGCAGACTGGGTATTCTTTGCTAGCTCCAATGCAGTTGATTATTTTTTTAATCAGAATCCGGAATTAAAATCTAAAACCAAATTCGGAGTGATTGGAAAATCTACGGAGCAAGAATTAAAAAAGCATAATAGAAATGCAGCATTTGTGGGTTCTGTTCCGGATACAAAAGTGGTGGGCAAAAAATTCGCAAAAACAGTCGGTGATGAAACGGTATTGTTCCCCCAAGCAAAAGGTGGCTTACGTACAATTCAACAACAGTTTGAAGATGCCAGCAAACTTACCGACTTAGTAGTTTACGAAACGGTAAAAAAAGAAAATGCAAAATTACCAGATGCAGAGATTTTAGTTTTTACTAGTCCTTCGAATGTAGAATCGTATTTCGAAAAAGGGAAAGTCAAAGCAACACAAAAAGTAATTGCAATAGGAAAATCAACAGAAAAAAAATTAACAGAACACGGAGTGGTAAACTGTTTGTTACCTGCATCGTTTGATGAAGTGGGATTGGCAGAAGCTGTCTTTGGGATTCAATAAGATAGAATAGGAACGCGGATCTGTTAAGATTTTTATGATTAAAAAGGATAAAATATTAAAGTATTAAAAACATATATAAATCATAGTGTACACAGAAAAAATTAAGATCTTATTTTATCATAACCATCATAATCCCGATAGCTATCGGGGCTGCGTTCCAATAATTCAAAGTTTATGCTAACACAACGTCCAAGAAGATTAAGAAAAAATGCAATCGTTCGTGAAATGGTTGCTGAAACCCGTCTTTCAAAAGACATGTTCATCTATCCTTATTTTGTGGTAGATGGAAAAAATGTAATTCATGGTATTGATGCAATGCCTGGAATCAATCATTATTCGGTGGATGAATTGGTTAAGGATGTTGAGAAAGGATTAAAAATCGGTATCAACAAAATTTTATTGTTTGGAGTAGGAGAACAAAAAACAGAAGATGCTAGTTCATCGTTCAGCAACAATTCTATAGTTGTAAAAGCTGTAAAAGCATTGAAAGAAAAATTTGGTGAAAGTTTATATGTGATTACAGATGTTTGTGTGTGTGCATATACAACACACGGACATTGTGGAATTTTGCACGATGAATATGTACACAACGATTCATCTGTTGAGGTTTTAGCAAAAATGGCATTGGCACACGCTCAAGCCGGAGCAGATATGGTTGCACCAAGTGATATGATGGATGGAAGAATAGGAGCGATGCGTGAGTTGTTAGATAAAAATGGTTTCGAGAATACAGCTATTATGTCGTATTCAATAAAATATGCATCTGCTTATTATGGTCCGTTCCGTGAAGCTGCGGATTCAGCTCCGCAAAAAGGCGATAGAAAATCTTATCAAATGGATCATAGAAATGGAAACGAATCCATGACAGAGGGGTTGTTAGATGAAGCAGAAGGAGCAGATATTTTAATGGTAAAACCTGCTTTGGCATATATGGATGTAATTTTTAATTTACGTCAGCATTCACTTTTGCCAATTGCTTGTTACAATGTTTCGGGTGAATACTCCATGGTAAAGGCAGCAGCACAAAAAGGTTGGATTGATGAACAAAAAATTGTGATGGAAAATATGCATGCGTTTGCCAGAGCCGGAGCGAATATTATTATCACTTATCATACGAAGGATATTTTTGAGAAGGGGTGGATTTGAAAATTTGTCAATTTGAAAATTTGAAAATGAAAAAAGTAATTCTGATTTTAATTGTACTGACATTTTCCGGAAGAGTATTCGGACAAACTTCTCCTCAGGAGCTAAGTAATGCTTTTACTAATGCTCTTCTGAATTACAATGAAGAAAAACTAAAGACATTGCTGACTGCTGATGACATTAAGGAGCAAAACAATATGCTCTTAAAATTGAAAGATATATCATCAAAAGATCTAAAACCTTTGAAAGGAGCAAAATTAAGTTCCTCTACCAGAGCTGTGCTGAAAGATGGGGATAAAATTTATAAAGAAAGAGCAGACATCTTTATTACCATCACCGACAATAAAGAATTGAAATACGAATTGAAACTTTGGGGTTGTGGAAAGTTAAACGAAAAATGGGTGTTGGGAAAAAAAGTAGAAGTAAGTAAGGTTGCAGTATTTTAAGCCTTCTCAATCACTTTCGGAACTTTAAAATAATCCGAATCGTGTTTTGGTCCGTTCTTTAACGCTTCTTCTTGAGTAATAATTTGTTTCACATCATCTTCACGTAAAACATTTACTTCATCACTCATATAAATTAAAGGCTCAACGTTGGATGTATCCAGTTCGTTCAGCTTTTCAATAAAGCCTAACATGTTGTTCATGTCTTTTTTGATTTCCTCTTTTGCTTCGTTTGCAAATTCCAAACGTGCTAAGTGAGCAATCTTGTCTACTGTGTCGTTATCAATCTTCATTATATTTTTCTAATTCTTTCGAAATAGTTTCATAAACTTTGGTTTTCAAAGATACTAAATCATTTTCAGTTAATCCTTTTGTAGGAATTGGCTTATGTACTACAATCTTTGATAAGCCCGGTCCGCCAAAGGATTTAAAGAATCCTCCGTTTTGTAATAATCTCCAGTTATTTAAATAGGTGATTGGAACAATCGGAACCTGTTTTTCAATTGCAAGTTTGAAAGCGCCATTTTTAAAACCTCTAAGTTTTCCATTGCTTGAAATACCCGCTTCGGGATAAATAAATGCACCATTTCCATTATCAATTTCTTCTCCTGCTTTTTTAAAAGCTCTATGAGAAGCCATATTGTTTCCTCTTTCAACCAGAATATTCATTTCTTTAAAAAAAATGCGGAACAAAGGTGCTTTGTCCAACTCTTGTTTTCCCATAAAAACATAATAGTGAGGAATTACTAAATAACTCATTACAATATCTAAATAAGAAGAATGGTTTGCGCAATATACAGCTGGATGAGGAAGCTTATCTGTAGCAGTTTCATACTTGACTTTAATAAATATGCCGGGAATATGCAAAATCCATCTTGCCCAGAATTTTTTCAATTGAAAAGCCTTTGGAAACCATTCTCTTTTAGATAGAAATACAAAGAACAATGGGTAAAGCACAATTAAACCCAATACAAAATTGAGAATAAATAAGAGCTTCCAAAGCGCTCGTGGTATGATTAGCAAAATATTCACAGGAGGACAAAGATAGGAAATTTTAAGCCTGTTTTAGTGGTTTTAAATTTCTGTATATTTGGCATAAGTTAGGAGTCAGGAGTGGGGAGAACGGAGAAAAAATTATAATCATTCATATGTCAAGAATACTTACAGGAGTTCAGAGTACAAACATCCCACACTTAGGGAATATCTTGGGTGCGATTGTTCCTGCAATTGAAATGTCGAAGAAATCAGGTAATGAATCGTTTTTTTTCATTGCAGATTTACATTCTTTAACAACAATTAAAGATGCGGCTTTTATAAAAGAAAGTACTGATGCGGTAGCTGCTACTTGGTTGGCTTTTGGTTTTGATACGGATAAAAATCTTTTCTACCGTCAGAGTGATGTAACGGAGGTATGCGAGTTGACTTGGTATTTGAATTGTTTTACTCCTTTCCCGATGTTGGCAAATGCACACTCGTTCAAAGATAAATCAGAGCGTTTGGCAGATGTGAATGCAGGTTTGTTTACTTATCCTGTTTTGATGGCTGCAGATATTATTTTATATGATGCACATTTTGTTCCTGTGGGAAAAGATCAAATGCAACATTTGGAGATGACTCGTGATATTGCTGAAAAATTCAACAATGTATATGGTGAAGTTTTTGTTGTTCCTGAAGGCAAAGTGAATGAAGCAACAATGCTTATTCCTGGAATTGATGGAAAAAAAATGAGTAAATCATTAAATAATTTCATCAACATATTTTTAGAAGAAAAAGAATTGAAAAAAGTGGTGATGAGTATTGTTACTGATGCAACACCATTAGAAGCACCTAAAAATCCTGACACATGCAATGTTTTTGCTTTGTATAAATTATTAGCCAATGATGCTCAGATTGCAGAAATGAAAACGAATTATGCTAAAGGTGGCTATGGTTACGGTCATGCAAAAACTGCTTTGTATGAATTGATTTTAGAAAAGTTCAAAAAGGAAAGAGAAACTTACACTTATTACATGAACAACCGTGCGGAGCTGGATGCGAAACTGCAAATAGGAGCCGACAAAGCAAGAAAAATTGCAAAAGCTACGTTAAAGCGTGTAAGAGAAAAATTGGGGCTGAAAGTATATTAGGGAATTATTTTTTTTCATTTTCAAACCTGCCTGCCGGTATGCTGGTTACTTAATCCCATACTTCGTTTTATACTTTTCGTAAAGCATTTTCTGATCGTTGTTCAAATCAATATTATTTCCTTTTACAAAAGCTCTTTCTACATTGTTTCCCATCATATCTAACGCATCTCCTGTAGAAATAAAAATTGTTGCATCTTTTCCCTGTTCAATACTGCCAACTGTTTTATCTATTCCTAATATTTTTGCTGTATTTAATGTAATTGATTTTAATGCTTGTTCTTTTGTCAGTCCGTATGCAGCAGCGGTTCCTGCTAAAAATGGCAAATTTCTGGCACCCATTGCTTCCATGTCTCCTTCGTTATTCAAACAAAAAAGTATTCCTGCTTTTTGTAATAAGTAAGGAAGTTTATAAGGCAGATCAATATCATCTTCAGGATAAGTTGGTAAATCGTGTACTCGTGCAATTACCACAGAAATATTGTGTTGTTTTAAAAGATCAGTGATCATCCAGGTTTCTTTTCCACCAACGATTGCCACTTTTGATATTTTATTCAGAACCACAAAATTAATTGCTTCCACCATTTCTTTTACGGTATTGCTATGAATAAATAAAGTTTGTGTTCCATTGAAAAGTCCTTTCATTGCTTCGAAACGGAGGTTTGCTTCTTCTTTGACAGCAAGTTCATTATATGCTTTTGCATCAGCAAATAGTTTTTTAAGAACTTCTGTCTGTTTTATATAATCTTTGTTTTTTTCAAACGGACCGGGAAAAAGATTGTCTTCATCCAAAAATTTACGGCTTTGAATGGTTGGCCAATTGATGTGAATGCCGTCATCTGTTTTGTAAGCAGCATCTTCCCAGTTCCAGCCATCCAATGCAACAACACTGGAAGTTCCGGAAACCAATCCGCCACGCGGAGTAATTTGCGCTAATAAAATTCCATTGCTTCTTACAGTCGGAATAATTTTAGAGTCGGTATTGTATGCAATGAGTGAACGTACGTTTGGTAAAGTTGTACCAGTTTCTCTAAAATCGTTTGTTGCTCTAACAGATTCAATTTCTGTCAAACCTAATGTTGAATTCGGAGCGATTATTCCAGGATAAACGTGTTTGCCTGTCGCATCAATTACTTCATCGTAAGTTGTTTTATCGAAGTTGGCAGTTTTAGCATCTGCTACTAAAAGTATTTTTCCGCCCTTTAATCCGATGATGGAATTTTCAATAACATTATCGTTGCCGATATGAGCGGTGGCATTCATTATTAATACACTTTTCTGTGCGAAAGTGGTAGTAGTGAAGAGTAGGAATGTAAATAAAATTAGTTTTCTCATGGTGCTATGGTTGATAGGAACGCAGATCTTTTAAGATTTTTTAGGATAAAAAAAGATAGCTGTGTGTCTTATGATATTTTTATGTTTTCTAGTGTTATGTTTCTTTTAAAATCGTTTGATAATACTTTTCTTTTGTATTCTACTTCCTTTCCAAAATTTAATAATAATCCAACTTCAATTTCGGTTGCTTTTAGATAATTTACTAATTGAATTTCATGTTCCTCAATTAAGTATTCACAAGCTTTTAACTCAATTATAACTTTGTTTTCTACAATTATGTCGGCAAAATAACTCCTAATACATATTTTATCATAAAATACCTCAATTGGTTTTTGTCTTTCACATTTAAGCCCTTGTTTCTCCAGCTCAATAATCATAGCTTTTTCATAAACCTTTTCTAAAAAACCATACCCAAGATTATTGTATACATTATAATAGGCTTTTATTATTTTCTTAGTTAAATCAGAATGTTTAAAATTATCTCCAATCATAAATATTTTTTAAATCTTAATAAATCATAAAAATCATAACAAATCTGCGTTCCTATTCTTCTACTTTAGGTGAAGTTACTCTGTAATCTCCAAGTAATCCTCCTGCATGCTATCACATTCAAACAGTTGTCTCCTCTTCATTACTGGTCGTTGTGTTGGTGCTCCACCTTTTTTCTCTTCTAGCATTTTTTGAATGATGCGTGCGCGTTCTTTTTGAATTTCTATTCTCATTTTTGCATCTTCTTCATTGTCGAAATAAATTTGCCCGTCAATGATTGTCTTTTCCACTTTTGCATAAACTGAAAGAGGATTGTCGGACCATAAAACAACATCGGCATCTTTTCCAACTTTGATACTTCCAACTCTATTGTCGATGTGTAATAATTTTGCAGGATTTAATGTAACAAGTTTCAATGCTTCTTCTTCCGAAAGCCCGCCATACTTAATAGATTTAGCCGCTTCCTGATTTAATCTTCTTCCCATTTCTGCATCATCCGAATTGATTGCAGTAGTAACCCCCATTTTTGTGAGTACTGCAGCATTGTATGGAATAGCATCTTTCACTTCCATTTTGTATGCCCACCAATCACTGAACGAAGATGCTCCAACTCCGTGAGCTTTCATTTTATCTGCTACTTTATATCCTTCTAAAATGTGAGTGAATGTATTTACTTTGAAACCCATTGAATCGCCTACATGCATCAGCATGTTTATTTCCGATTGAACGTATGAGTGACAAGTAATAAATCTTTTTTTGTTTAAAATTTCTGCTATTGCTTCTAATTCTAAATCTTTTCTGAATGGAGTAGCAGTTGCTTTTGCCTTATCAGATAATGCTGCAAAAGTTTTTTGTTTTGAATCGTATTCTTTTGCACGGGTAAAAGCATCGTAATAAACTTGTTCAACCCCCATACGCGATTGAGGAAAACGAACTGTATTTACATCACCCCAATTACTTTGTTTTACATTTTCTCCCAAGGCAAATTTGATGAAACCATCTGCTCTTGCAAATTTCATTTCCTCAGGAGATTTTCCCCAACGCAATTTCACGATGGCAGATTGCCCACCAATTGGATTAGAAGAGCCATGTAATAATTGTGAAGTTGTAACGCCTCCGGAAAGTTGACGGTAAATATTTATGTCTTCCGAATTAATAACATCTCCCATTCGTACTTCAGCACTAGAAGCCTGTGTTCCTTCATTTACGCCACTCAATGCAATGTGTGAATGTTCATCAATGATTCCAGCAGTTAAATGTTTTCCTGTTCCATCAATTACTTTTGCAAAAGCCAATTTTGTAGCACCAATATCATCAGCAATTCTTACAATTCTTCCTTCTGTTATATAAACATCTTGATTTTTTAAAACTCCTTCTGCTTCGTTTGTCCAAACTGTAACATGTTTAATTAAAATTGCGTCATAACGTGTTTTAAAATCTTTCAGTAGTTTATCAAAACCGTCTCTGTCATCAATCTGTTTTCCATAAGCACAAAAAGGATAAATCACTTGTCCGAATTTTATTCCTTCTTTTTTTACAGAATCTTTTTTCGCGGTTGAAATAAAAGGACTGGAATAGTTTGCGCTCCAGTTTATCCATCCTCCATCTGAAGTTTGACCGCTGCCGTTGAATTTCATTGGATCATTTGTAATATTTCCGCTTAAGCGAATTGAGCCCATTGTATCTTTTGTAGAAAAACTAATTGAGATTGAATAACCCGATACAACAACATTAACAGATGTTTTAACTGTATCGGTTAACATGGTAGCTTTTAATTTATCTAAATCACCTTCTATTTTTAATTGATGATGTAGACTCGGGCCATATGAAAAATCATAAGTACCTCTTACATCAACAGTGTTGTAATCATTTAACTTATAATTGTTTCCTTGAATCCAGTTTTCATAAATGATTGTTTTTTCATCAAATAAATTTCCTGAAGTGATAATAAAATTTGCAATCATTCCACTTTTTAACTTTCCTAGTTTATCGCCAATGTTGAGCATTTCAGCAGGAATTGAAGTAAGCGATTTTAATGCTTGTTTTTCTGATAGTCCGTAAGAAATTGCTTTGCGTAAATTCTTCCAGAAATCTTTTTTCTCTTTTAAATCAGAAGTTGTTATTGCAAAAGGAATAAAATATTTTTCGAATGCAAAAAGATTTACCGGAGCCATTTCCCAATGTTTTAAATCGGCTAATGAAACATAGTTGGCATCGTAAGCATCTTCCACATCATAAGCCATTGGAAAATTTATAGGAAGGATAAATTTGCAATTACTAGCTTTAATGTCATCTAGTCGCTGATATTCATTTCCACAACCTTTAATGATGTAGTTAATTTTAAACTCGTCTCCGATTTTGTCAGCACGTAAAGCATTTAATTTATCGGTTGTTTCAAATATCTGTGGAAGCGATTGTAAATTGTTAAAAGCATCCAAAGAAATATTTATCTCTTTTTTCGTTTTATCAGATTTGTACCAATTAGCGTCTAAATAAGTCTGGCGCAACAAAGCCATGCAACCCATCAGTGAGGAAGGATAATCCTGAGAGGATGTTCCTTTATCTAAAGAATAAACGGCAGCAGCTTTTTCATTTACAATCAATTCGTTTTCGCGGTTTTCAGCCAATGTAACTGCAAGTCCTGAACCTCGTACTATTCCATCTTTTTGAAAAGTGAACACTGTTCCAAATCCTAGTCTGCGATATTCATCAGCAGATTTTGTGTCTTTAGTAAAAAGTTTAATAGCATCAACTTCCGGTTTAATAGCTTGGTTCCATCCATAAGCTCCTTTGGTATTGCTTTCCATTTGAGGATAACCACCGCCATGGGATTTTTTTGTTTCCGGCATTCCGTAAGATGAGTAAGCATCTATTAATCCAGGATAAACCGATTTGCCTTTTAAATCATAAACTACAGAACCTTGAGGAATATTTATTTTTGTTCCGACTAATAAAATTAGTCCGTCTTTTATAATCAATGTCCCATTTTCAATGGTTTCATCTGCATCAACTATTATTTTTGCATTGGTGAATGCATATGTTGTGTGATTTTTATTGGATGTTCCGTTAACTGGAAATGTTTCTTGAGCACTTGTAATTGAGCTCATTGAAACAGCAAATAATAGTAAAATAATTTTCTTCATATCAGTATTGTTCTAAACAAAAATAGCATTTTAAACTGATTTTTCTTTAAAATTGTATGAACGGTAAAATCAGCAGATTTTTACTACTTTTGGACTGACAAAAACTTATCAAAATGGAAACAGGAATACGCCACACGCATTTATTAACCGTTATTTTATTTTTAACGATTTATTTAATCAAAACAATTTTGTTGTTGATGAATAAAGAAGAAGCACTTGCTAAATTTTCTAAAGGATTTAAAGTACCTGAAATGATTATTAGTGTGTTGTTTTTAGCAACCGGAGTGTATATGATGACTCAGCTCCCGGAAATAAAATCCCTGCTAATCATTAAAATATCAGCAGTATTCCTTTCAATCCCACTAGCAGTTGTTGGATTTAAAAAGAAAAACAAAATTCTGGCAGTTTTATCCTTGCTTTTAATTATAGGTGCTTATGGTTTGGCCGAAATGAGCAAAAAACAAAAATCAAAAAGTATGGAAGGCATTACTGAGAGTAATGTAAACGGACATGAATTATATACTGCAAGTTGTGGAAAATGTCATGGTGAAGATGGAAAATTAAATTTGATGGGAGCGAAAGATTTGTCAACAAGCACAATGGATTTGACAGCAAGAATTGAAATTATTAAGAACGGTAAGAATGCAATGACTCCCTTTTCCGGTATGCTGAATGAGGAGCAAATTAAAGCTGTTGCTGAATATACAGAGACGCTTAAATAGTTCGTAGAACTTAGTTGGTAGTTCGTAGACTGTTAACTATATGATTTTAAACTACAAACTGAAAACTACAAACTGAAAATGTACGAGACAGGGAAGAAGCAGGAGACTGCTATAATAGTCGGATTGATAAATAAGAGTCAGGACGAGGAAACAGCTAAAGAATACTTGGATGAGTTGGAGTTTTTAGCGGATACTGCGGGTGCTAAAGTTTTAAAAAGATATACTCAGCGTTTAGTTCATCCTGATGCAAGCACATTTATTGGTATCGGGAAGTTGAATGAAATAAAAGATTATGTTGCTAAGAATGGAGTAAATATTGTCATTTTTGATGATGAACTTTCTCCCGCACAACAACGGAATCTTGAGAAAGAAGTAAATGCCGAAAAAGAAATCAAAGTAAAAGTTGTTGATCGTACCCGATTAATCTTAGATATTTTTGCATCCCGTGCACGAACAGCACATGCTAAAACTCAGGTAGAATTAGCGCAATCCATTTATTTATTGCCTCGGTTAACAAAAATGTGGGATCACTTGGATCGTATCAAAGGAGGTATTGGTATGAAAGGAGCAGGGGAAACAGAGATTGAAACCGATAGACGAATTGTCAGAGATAGAATTGCGTTTTTGAAGGAAAGATTGAAGGTGATAGATAGACAAATGGAAACACAAAGAAAAAATCGTGGCGAAATGATTCGTGTTGCTTTGGTTGGTTATACCAACGTTGGTAAATCAACCATCATGAATATGTTGAGTAAAAGTGAAGTGTTTGCAGAAAATAAATTATTTGCAACACTTGATACAACTGTTAGAAAAGTAGTGATTGAAAATCTTCCTTTTTTATTATCAGATACAGTAGGATTTATACGAAAATTGCCAACTACTTTGGTAGAATCATTTAAATCTACTTTAGATGAAGTTCGTGAAGCGGATATTTTAATTCATGTTGTAGATATTTCTCATTCCGGATTTGAAGATCAATTAAATGTGGTGAATCAAACGCTTACTGATATTGGAGCTGGAGATAAACCGGTACTGCTTGTGTTTAATAAAATTGATGCTTTTAAATTTGATCAAAAGGAAGAGGACGATTTAACTCCAAGTACAAAAAAGAATTTGAGTTTGGATGATTTAAAAAATACTTGGATGAATAAATTGCACGATGAATGTTTGTTTATTTCTGCAGTGAAAAAAGAGAATATAGATGAATTCAAAAAAGTGCTTTACGATAAAGTGAAGGACTTGCATCAGAAAAGATATCCTTACAATAAGTTTTTGTATTAGTTTAATCGGATTTAGCTAATTCAGTTTTTGTTGTAGCTTTTGTTGCAATATTTTTTCTCCCTCTTCTCAAAGCAAGCATCATTTTCTCATCTCTTTTGTACATGTCAATAAAATATTTTAATTCGCAATAGTCATCTGTTTCTGCTGTGAAATATGCAAAGTAAAGTACAATTGGTTTTTTTAAATAGACATATTTTTGTATTGCTTTTGCCGTATCCGCATACAATGAATCTACAGGATATTTTACACTATCATCACGGATAAGGAATTTTGCAAAATCCATAAACTTCTCCAAGCGGCAGCAACCATGACTCATTGCACGCATTTCTCTATTGAACAATCTTCGACTATCGGTATCGTGCATGTATACACCATATTTATTTTCGAAATTGAATTTTAAAATTCCAAGAGAGTTATCTTCTCCGATATTTTGTCGTAAACGCCATGGAAAATATGTTTTCGTATATTTTTTCCATTTTATTTGTGATGCATCTACCACTTTATTATTTCCATCAAGTACTTCAAAATTCTTTCTTCTTAAATAAGAGGTGTCGCGTTTTAAGATTGGTAAAATTTCTTTTGTTGCAATACTGAATGGAACAGTCCAATAAGGATAAATTAAAAAGTAACGAATGGTGCTTTTTAATAAAGGCGTTTGATGTTTAGGGTCACCAACAATAACACGCGATTTCATTACAAGCGTATCTTTTTCAATCACTTTCATTTCGTATTTAGGGAGGTTCACCCAAACATATTGTTTTTCTGTTGGAACTCTTGACCAGCGCCAACGTTCCATATTTAAAGCAATTTGATTGATGTAGTCCTGCTTGGTTCTTTGCATTGCTTTGAACGTTAATTTTCCAATTTTCCCATCTTCAGTTAAATTATGTTTACATTGAAAATTTTTAATTGATTTTACTAATTTGATGGAATCCTTTAGTGAATCAGTCAGAACAAAACTTTGTTTGTTTTTTGAAGCTTTAAATAATTTGATGGAATCGGAGAGGGAAAAATCATCAATGTAATCGTGACTTTTTATCAAGCGTTCTTTTACCCTTGCCATAAAAGTTGTTGAGTCAGAATTTCTATCTGCAATACTATCCCAATCCACATCTCTAAATTCATACTGAAGGTTTTTTAAAGCAAGTTTAAGTCCTTGATAATAGTTGTTTTGTGGCTCGAGAGAATCAATAGCTGCACGAATAGCATTTTTCGGTAGCATAACATTTAATATTTCTACAATGTTGGTGTCGAGTAGTTTTCCTTTCCATTCAATGGTTAAACTATCAGCATTTAAGCGACCTTTGTTAATGTGCACGGCCATTGTAAAAAAGGCATCTGTTAATAATAAATCTGCATTTGAAAGTTTTGCAGCATCAAATTTTTGTGTTGCACTGTCTTTTGCATTTTTTATTAAAGCGTCAATTTTCGAAAAATGATAATCTTCCGGAATCAAGCCATACTCTTCTGCATTTTTGATAATATTTAAAAGTGTATCGCCCTGTTTTGTTAAAATTCCTTTATCTGTAAATGTAACAGTGAATTTTCTTTGAGTATAGAATTCAGAAATAAATTGAGTGGCAAAAAGACTATCTTTTTCAATAACGAGAATAGTAGAAGTATCAACTTTGGCTAAACTTTTTGTGATGAGTTTTGCAACTTCTTCGTTTACCATTTCTGGTTTCTCAACAAGAACAATTTCTACTGGTTTGTCTTCAGAACATTTGTTACAACCAACAATGATTGTAAATGAAAAAAGAAGGAGTAATAAGCGGGACGAATTCAAGGTTGAATTTTTGTCAAATTTACAAAATTGCTCTTACATCAATCAAAAGGGCTTATTTTATTAAATAAAAACATCAAATAATTAAAAAATCCTTATGCAGGGCTGCTCTTAAGGATAAATAAGTTGTTAACAATCAATTAAAGTTTTTAACGGGAATGCATTGTCCTATTGAATTTCTTCTTATTTTGTCGCTGCTAAAAAACAGGATAATTAATTTTTTAATTTAATTATGAAAATAAATAAGATTTTCTCTATCTCTATAGTTGTGGTGGCTATAGTAATAGCTTTTAACAAAAACACATTTGCTCAAGCGAAATATTTTCCAGGCTATGTGATTATGCTTACTGGCGACACTTTAAAAGGTGAAATCAAAAAGAACCCGAAACGCGATTTCGACAATTTTGCAAAAGCAGCATTTCGTAAAAAAGAGGGTTCAGAAATCAAAACTTTTAATCCTACAAAAATTAAAGAGTATTGTGTTGATGGAATTACATTCGTCTCTCGTAATATAGAAGGAGAACAGGTTTTTGTTAAGCGTCTGTCAAAAGGTTCAGTTAACCTATATGAAGCGCAGATAGAAGTTTACCAAATGAACGATATCAAAGTGAAATCGGATTATTATATGGAGAAGCAAGCAGGAGAATTTGTGAAAATTAAGTCTGGTAAGTTTAAAAAACAAGTGGAAGAAGTAATGTCAGACAACGTTGAAATTGTTAAAGCCTTAGCCGATAAAAAATACGAATACGATAATATTGTGGAGCTATTCAATGCTTACAATAAGTCGGCTTCAAACTAAACAATCAAAATTTAATTTTTAAAACCCGGAGCAAAAAACTCTGGGTTTTTTATTTCCGAAATACTTATAAACACCACACAAAAACTAAGTTATTTGGGTTATTTTTATACAATATTCTAATTCTATTTTTACCATGTCGGATAACAATAAAAAACTCTTTTTGCTGGATGCTTTTGCGCTTATTTACCGTGCTTATTTTGCTTTTGCAAACAATCACCGGATTAATTCAAAAGGATTAAATACATCTGCAGTATTAGGTTTCACAAATACTTTATTGGAAGTTATAAAGAAAGAAAAGCCAACACATATAGCTGTTGTTTTTGATACACCTGAAGAAACTGTTCGTCATGTTGAGTTTACTGAGTATAAAGCCAATCGTGAAGAAATGCCTGAAGATCTGGCTTTAGCTATTCCTTACGTAATTAAAGTGATCGAAGGATTTAATATTCCAGTTATTTCTATGCCCGGTTATGAAGCGGATGATGTAATTGGAACGCTTGCTAAAATGGCTGAGAAAAAAGGATTCACAACTTACATGATGACTCCCGACAAAGATTACGGTCAGTTAGTTTCTGAAAATATTTTTATTTACAAACCTGCACGTTTAGGAAATGGTGCAGAAGTGATGGGAATTGCCGAAGTATGTAAAAAATGGGATATTCTGAATGTAGATCAGTTGATTGATATTTTAGGATTGATGGGTGATAAGGTAGATAACATTCCGGGAATTCCGGGAGTAGGAGAAAAGACCGCAATTCAACTTGTGAAAGATTTTGGAACGATTGAAAATTTATTGGTGAATACCGATAAGTTAAAAGGAAAGTTAAAAGAAAAGGTTGAGCAGAATAAAGAAAAAGCAATTCAGTCGAAATGGTTGGCGACTATCATTTGTGATGTGCCTGTAGAACTGGATGAGAAAGCATTAGAGATTGAAGAACCGAACAGAGAAGCATTGAGAGAGTTGTTTACAGAATTAGAATTCAGAAGATTGGCCGAACAAATATTAGGCGAAAGTATTTCTGCTCCGGTTGAAACAAAAGCAGCAAATCCTAAAACAAAAAAAGTTAACCCCGACCAAATAGATATGTTTGGCGCTGCAACCGAAACAGCAGAAGTTGAAGTTTATGCAGAAGTGGCGGAAGAAGAGGATGCACCCAAAAATTATTCTACAATAAATACTGTTAAGCATACTTATCATGTAGCAGACACAAAAGAAAAAAGGGCAAAATTAATTTCGGAGCTGAATACTCAATCTGAAATTTGTTTTGATACTGAGACTACAGGTTTGGATGCTCATACAGCTGAGCTGGTGGGAATGTCTTTTGCTTTTAAAACTTCTGAAGCGTACTATATTCCAACTCCCGAAAATCAAACAGAAACACAAGCTATTGTAAATGAGTTTAAATCTGTTTTCGAAAACGAAAAAATTACTTTGATCGGACAAAATATTAAATACGATCTTTTGGTATTGAAAAAATACGGCATTCATCTGAAAGGAAAGTTGTTTGATACCATGGTTGCACATTTTTTGATTCAGCCGGAAATGCGTCATAATATGAACGTGCTTGCAGAAACATACTTAAATTATTCTCCTGTTTCTATTGAAACACTTATAGGTAAAAAGGGAAAAGGGCAAATTAGTATGCGGGAAGTTCCCCTTGAAATTATTACCGAATACGCAGCTGAAGATGCTGACATAACACTCCAATTAAAAAAGAAGTTCGAAGGAATGTTAAATACTCCTGCTACAAAAAAGTTATTTGAAGAAATTGAAATTCCTTTAATCCCGGTATTAGCAGCAATGGAAGCTGAAGGAATTGCTTTGGATAAAAATACATTGAAAGAAATTTCAGGAGAACTGGAGAAGGATATTTTAAAAGTAGAAAAAGAGATTCAAAAATTAGGAGGAACAACATTTAATGTTTCTTCTCCTAAACAAGTTGGAGAAATTTTGTTTGAAGTATTGCAGATTACTGAAAAACCAAAGAAGACAAAAACCGGTCAGTATGCAACAGGAGAAGATGTTTTGGCAAAGCTCGTTGGCAAACACGAAATAGTAGGGAAGATATTAGACTATCGCGAATTAGTGAAATTGAAAAACACGTATGTAGATACATTGCCCGAATTGGTAAACACAAATACCAAACGCATTCATACTTCTTACAATCAAGTGGTAGCTGTTACGGGTAGATTAAGTTCAGATAATCCGAACCTTCAGAATATTCCTATTCGTACCGAAAGAGGTAGGGAAATAAGAAAAGCATTTGTCGCACGCGATGAAAATCATGTTTTGTTATCAGCCGATTATTCTCAGATAGAATTAAGAGTAATTGCTGAGTTGAGTGGTGATCAAGGAATGATTGATGCGTTTCAATCAGGACAAGATATTCACAAAGCTACAGCAGCAAAAGTGTACAACGTTTCTTTGGAAGAAGTGACTTCTGATATGCGAAGAAATGCTAAGATGGTGAACTTTGGAATCATCTATGGAATTTCTGCTTTCGGATTATCCGAGCGATTAAATATTCCGCGTAAAGAAGCAGCTGCAATTATCGAAAATTATTTTGAAAAGTATCCACGCATAAAATCATACATGGATGAAAGTATCGAACAGGCTCGAGAAAAAGGATATGTAGAAACAATTATGGGAAGAAGAAGATATTTGCGTGATATCAATTCAAGCAATCATACTGTAAGAGGTTATGCTGAACGAAATGCAATCAATTCACCCATTCAAGGAAGTGCTGCAGATATGTTAAAAATAGCAATGATTAATATTCACAAAGACTTTATCGAAAAAGGAATTAAATCGAAAATGCTTTTGCAAGTACATGACGAATTAGTTTTTGATGTGTTGAAATCGGAATTAGAAATTGTAAAACCAATTATTGAAAACCGAATGAAAAATGCAATACCGTCTTTAAAGATTCCGATGGAAGTTGGAATGGGTGTTGGGAAAAATTGGTTGGAAGCGCACTAAAAGTTATAATCCTTATAATCTTTTGTGAACTCTTCGGGAAGAATAGTGGTGTTTATTTGTAAATCGTGGTATTCATACGTTTCAAATAATCCTTGATCATCAAATACTTTATTGCTTACCGGTAATAATAGTTCTTTGTCTACATGTAAAATGGTTAGTTTTCCATAAGCATTAGGCACTTGAATAATCTGCCCTTCTTTCACATCGTTGTACCAACTGATTTTAGGATTATTCATCAACACCATATACTCGCTCACTTTTAGTTTTCTGGCAATTGTAGTTAAGTTTTCTCCCTTTTTTACAGTGTAGGGCCCCCATGCAAATTCAGGAAATGAAATGGCCAATTTATAACACATTCTGCCATTTAATTTTTCTTCTCCTACTACAACAAAATATTTATCTAATTTATCGCCTGCGCGTTTCATTCCATCTTTTAAAATATCTGCCAAATATTGAAAACCCATTTCATGAATAGTATGATGTTGGTCTTTACGCATTAATGAACCATAAGGATCTAAATTTAAATTCATATAAGGAAAAGCTCCGGGATTTACCAATGCATCACCATTGTTTTGTCCTTGTATCCACAAAACTTCCGGACCTCTAACTGATAAATATAATTTGCGTGGAGAGATTTGTAATTTTACAGTTGATTCGTAATGAGTCATTCTACCTTTTATGCGCTCGTTGCACTGTAAATTAAAACGCATTGTTTTAATATTGTCAACTGCATCAAAAATACTTTGAATTAATTCTCTGTTGCTTCCAATCGTTTCTGTTTTTTTGAAACGGAAAGAGAATAAGGAAACACATATGCCAAGAAGAATAAAAAAGGTAATATGTTGTGCTTTAAATTTCATTCGTATTATAAAATAGTTTGCAAAGATACTAAAAACTATAACCTTTGTAACTCTTTAAAAATTCATCTGATTTAAACGTTGGATTTATACGCATATGTGTGAATTCATAGGCTTCGTATAGGCCTTCTTCGTCATATACTGTAACGCTAATAGGGATATATGTTTTTTTATCAATAAGCATAATGGCTTTGTTTGAATAAGGAACAGGAATAGTGAGCTTTTTGCCAGGTTTTATCGAACCAAAATAGCTGGAAAGATCATTTTTATATCGAATTTTATAATCGCTTGTATTTAGCTTATGTGCAATACTGGTCACCGTTTCTCCCTTTTTTGTTATATACTCAATATATTTATAATCGGGGTAACTAATGATTATTTGGTAACATTCTTTATGATTGAAGGTCACCATTCCGGCATAAGTAAAATGTTTATCAAAATCTTTTGGAGCCTTCAAGATAGTGTTTGCAATAGTTGTGCCGATATAGTAAGTGCCCAACTCAAAAATAGTATGGTGTTGGTCTTTACGGATAATGCTTCCATAAGGATCCAGATCAAAACTCATTAAGGGAATTGACTTGGTATGGACAATTGCATTTCCTTTGTTGGTACCTTCTACCCAAAGTAATTCAGAACCTTTTTCGGGGCTATGGAAATAAATTTTACGTGGACTAATATTGATTTTGATATATGATTCGGCAATTAAAAAACGTTTACCAATTCTTTCGGTGGCTTTTACACTGCAGGATTGAGTTTTAATGTTTTTCACACTGTCAAGCATATGCTCAATAATTTCGCGACAGGTTGGACCACTCTTTTGAGTTGAACTACCTATAAATAAAGCGGCAATTAAAAAAAACAGTATCGTTCTCGAAATTTTCACGTTACGAATTTAATAAAAAAAGGGTGTTGAAATTCTTATTAATTGAGTAAATTCGCTCTATGAAGATAATAGGAATTATTCCTGCACGTTATGCATCAACTCGTTTTCCGGCTAAACCATTGATTGATATTGGCGGAAAATCAATGATTCAGCGTGTGTATGTTCAAGCCAAAAAAGCCAAATCGCTTACGGATGTTGTAGTTGCTACGGATGATAAACGGATAGAAGAACATGTAAAATCATTTGGTGGGAATGTTGTAATGACAAGTGAAAGTCATCAAAGTGGCACAGATAGATGTTTTGAGGCAATCAATACTTTTTGTAAAGATGCTGATGTAGTCATTAATATTCAAGGAGATGAACCCTTTATTCATCCTGAACAAATCGATTTGGTAGCATCTTGCTTTGCTTCCGCAGATGTTCAAATAGCTACTTTAGTAAAAAAGATTGCTACCGAAGAAGAGCTTTTCAATGTGAATATTCCTAAAGTAATTTTGAATAAAAATAAAGAGGCTGTATTGTTTAGCCGACAAACTATTCCGCATATCAGAGGCAAAGAAATGGCAGATTGGCTGAAAAATTATATCTTTTATAAGCACATTGGTATTTACGCCTACCGTACCAAGGTTTTAGCCGAAATAACCGCTTTAAAACAGTCGACATTGGAGCTGGCTGAAGCACTTGAACAGCTCCGCTGGCTTGAGAATGGCTATAAAATTAAAGTTGAGATTACTGATTTTGAGAGTGTTGCAATTGATACCCCTGAGGACCTTAAAAAACTCGCTAAATTTTTGTAAATTTACCTTCTGCCCTTGACTCCGCTCAGGGTGACAACAAAAGTATGAATGTAGAAAAACATATTGGTGAATTATTGTACGACCACAATTGTGTAATCGTTCCCGATTTGGGTGGATTTGTGGCTAACTATGCCCCTGCAAAAATTCATCCCACTCAACATACATTCACTCCTCCTTCAAAAAGTATTGTTTTTAATATCAATCTGAAAAATAACGATGGTTTATTAGCAAACCAAATTGCTGCATTTGAGAAAAAGACCTATTCCGAAGCGTTAAAGTATATCGACTATTTCGTTAAAGAAATAAATATTCAATTAAAGAAAGGTGCAAAAGTTAAGATTGATGAAGTTGGAACACTTTTTTTAGATGTAGAAAAAAATATTCAGTTTGAACCTGCAACTACCAACTTTTTATTGGATGCTTTCGGATTATCTAGTTTCCATTCGCCTGCAATCAAACGCGATGCTATTGCAAAACGTATCATAGAAAAAGAATTTAAGGACAGAGGTCCTATTCCTGCAGAAAAGAAGAAAAGCAAAGTTAAACGTTATGTTGCTGTTGCTATAGCTCTTCCACTGTTGTTTGCAATGGTTTGGATTCCTTTAAAGACAGATCTTTTAAAGAATGTGAATTATGCTGATTTGAATCCGTTTTCTAAAAAAGAAGTAAAAATTCCGGAAGTAAAAACAAACACAACTGTTGTTCCTTTAGTAAGCGATACAATTGCAAAAAAAGTAATTGTATACGATACAGTTGTTGTGCCTGTTACAAAAACATTGGTTGCTGCAGATACAACTGCAGTTGTGAAAAATGAAATAAACTTGAATTATAAATTTCATTTAGTGGCAGGTTGTTTTCAAATAGAAGAAAATGCCACTAAGTTTGTTAAAACTTTGCAATCACAAAATTTAAATGCAGCAATCATTGGCCAAAACAATAAAGGATTGTATGTTGTTAGTTGTGGTGATTTTCTTACTCGTAAAGATGCTTTAAACGAATTAAGTAATCTTCGTAAAGTGCAACCGAATGCTTGGTTGTATAGAAACTAATTTTTCCTTTTTTAATAATTATTGTTTTCCAAATGAGAATATTTTTTCTCTTTTTAATTGTAGCTTCCTCGCTGGTTTCTTGCAAGGCACCACTTCCTGTGTATTTTGATAAACCAATGGGAACGGCATGTGACAGTTTTCCTGAACACCTTCAGGGAAATTTTTATATCATGGATGAGATTATAACTAAAGGACAGGAAGCCCTAGAAGGAAATTTCCGTATTGTAAATGGGAAAATTGTTTTGATGGATACCAGCAAGGTTGTGCTGAAAGATGAAAAAAATTCTTTTGCTAAGGAAGATACTATACCTCAAAAGCAAATAAATGAAATAGATACACCCGTTGAAGAAAATAATTTTTATAAGATTGCAAAATTAAATTCACTTTCCATTATGCATGTTGATTCGTCAGCTGATGTGATTGACAAAACATATAAAATTGCTTTCGCTTTTCTTAAGATTTCAAAAAATAAGATTTCTATAATTATAAGAGACTCCTTAACCAATAATCACGATGTTTTACTTATACAGTTGAATGGAAAAACAAAACTGACAACTTTTTCAGATGACTATTATATAAACTTTAAAACTCCATTTGGCTGGGAATACTTGAAAATACAGTGTTGGAACAAAGGTGATTTTTTAAATATGGTTCCATTTTATTTTACAAACTACAACGATAAAACTGGAGATGTAAATGTGTTTCTGAAATCAACCAATGATATTTATCCAGATTTAAAACCTGTTTACAACAACGACAAAATTATTGTAGGAGTAAAGGCGCTATCAAAACCAGAGCTTGTAAAGGAGAAATTTAAGAATTCAGATAATTATATGATGATGATGAAAGTTAAGTAGATATTTCTACTGCTTTTCTTCTTTTTCCTCACTCCTCGCTCCCGACTCCTCACTATTCTCCCGACTCTTTTTATAAATCCGAATAGCCAAAATAAGTGTCCCTGAAAAAACAATCAATCCTAACATTCCCCACACCAAACCGGTATTGCTTTTCAGGACAATCAAGAATACGATTGCAAACAAGAGCACAGTTGCCACCTCATTCCACAAACGTAATTTAAATGAAGAGTGTTTTACAACATCGTTTTGTAATTGTTTGAACATAACGTGACATTGTAAATGATAAAGTACAAGTGCTGCGACAAAACAAAGTTTTAAAATAAAATAGGCTGAGGTAATATAATAAGCAAAATTATAGCTCATCACCCATGGGCCTAAAATCAATGTAAGTATCATGGATGGCCAAGTGATTCCATACCACAACCTTTTTTCCATAATTTTATATTGTGTTTGTAAAATGGATTTTTCAGGTTCATCCTTTTTTTCTGCTTCAGAATGGTAAATAAACAAACGAACAATATAAAACAAGCCGGCAAACCACGTTACAATGAAGATGATGTGCAATGCCAGTGCGTATTTAAATAAATTATCCATTCTTTGAAATTTAAGGTAAAGATACTCATATCTTTGTAAAAAATTTCTATCATGAAAGCAAAAACATCCAAAGAGTCGTTAACCATACAAACTCAGATAGTATTACCAAATGATACCAACACTTTAGGTAATTTATTTGGTGGTCAGTTATTACAGTGGATGGATATTGTTGCATCTATTTCGGCACACCGTCATTGTAAGCGGGTAGTTGTAACTGCTTCAGTAAACAATGTTTCTTTTAATATGCCCATCAATCATGCTAGCTTGGTTACATTAGAAGCGAAAGTTTCCCGTGCTTTTACTTCTTCTATGGAAGTATTTATAGATGTTTGGGTAGAAGATCATGTAACCGGTGCTAAAGTAAAATGTAACGAAGCAATCTATACGTTTGTCGCAGTTGACCAAAATGGTTCGCCATTGCCCGTTCCGGAAGTTATTCCAGAAACAGCAGAAGAAAAAGCTCGTTTCGAAGGAGCTTTACGCAGAAGACAATTGAGTTTGATATTAGCAGGTAAAATGAAACCGGCTGATGCTACGGAATTGAAGGCATTGTTTGCTTAGCTAAACGCACTCTCATCAATCGCCATCATGCATTTAAAATGTCCTTTCGGGCATTTGTCATATCCAATTTTTGAACAGGGTCTGCAAGATAGATTTTTCACCTCTACCATTTTTGATTTAGAGTCGGGTAGGTAAGGGCTGAATCCAAAAGCCGGAACAGTGTTTCCCCAAACAGAAATGATTTCTTTTTTGAAGGCAGCAGCAATATGCATCAAACCTGTATCGTGTGAAATTATTTTTTTTGCTTGCTTTATTATAGATGCAGATTGGTTAAGATTGTGTTTCCCGCATGCGTTGTAAATAGCACTTCCCACAGCTTTTTCAATTTCTTCTGCTCTTGCTATGTCTTCTTTTCCTCCCAATAAAATAATTGGCTGGTTTAATTTTTTACAAATAGAAATTATTTTTTCTGTCGGAAGTTGCTTTGTGAAATGTTTTGCACCAATTACAAATCCAATGTATCCACTTTGATGAGAAGCCAGAAGCGAAGAAATATTTACCTCATCCTTTGCTGGAATAAAATAGTCTAAACCTTTATTATCGTTTTTAATTCCTAACTGAGCAACAGTATCCATATATCTATCTACAACATGCACTTTCGGCATTTTATCTACTTTAAAGTTGACGAGCACCCATTTTTTAAAATTTAGTTTTTTGAAAGTAGAAGATGGAGCACTCAAAGCATTTTTTGTTTGTATGGAGCGGATGTTGTTGTGTAAATCAACTACAAAATCAAATTTTTCTTTTTGCAATTGTTCAATCACTTCTTTCACATCTTTTTCAATGGTGTGAATTTTTGTGAGGTGTGGATTATTTTCTAAAATATTTTTGAAAGATACCTTAGTTAAAAAATGAATTTCAGCATCTGGTTTTTGCTCTCTAATACAGCGGATAACAGGCGTTGTAAGTACTATATCGCCAATGGAACTAAAACGTATGATGAGAATTTTTTTCAAGTCTGTGTTAAATCACTCTTGTATCGACCAAGTAGCACCATCTTTTGTATCTTTAATGGTGATGTTGATTTTATTTAAATCATCGCGCAATTTATCTGAAGCAGCAAAATCTTTTTTCGCTTTTACATCTTTTCTGATTTCTAAAATTACTTCCATTACACCTTGCAAAGCTTTATCACTTGTTGAATTTGATGTTTCTGATTTTAATCCCATTACATCAAAAGTGAAATCTGTCATAATCTTTTTAAGTAAAGCTAAATCAGATTCAGTAATTGTTTCTTTGCCATCATTTACAGAATTGATAATCCTAGAACCTTCAAATAAACTAGCAATTAAAATAGGAGAATTAAAATCATCGTTCATTGCATTATAACAGTCTTGCTCTAATTCTTTAATATTTGAAGTAGAAGTAGCGGATGTTTTTAAATTATCTAAAAGTTTTATGGAAGCCATCAAACGGGCAAATCCTTTTTCAGATGCTTGCAAAGCTTCATTAGAAAAATCAAGAGTGCTTCTGTAATGGGTTTGCATCATGAAAAAACGAACGGCCATTGGGCTATACCCTTTTTCTAAAAGTGGATGATCGCCTGTAAACAATTCTTGAGGAGTAAAACCATTTCCTGCAGTTTTTGACATACGAACTCCATTCATGGTTAACATATTTGTATGCATCCAATAATTTACTGGAGCTTTGTGATTGCATGCTTGCGACTGAGCAATTTCATTGGTATGGTGGGTAGCTTGTAAATCCATTCCGCCTCCGTGAATATCAAATGTTTCTCCTAAATATTTACTGCTCATTGCCGAACACTCAATATGCCAACCCGGAAATCCCCATCCCCAAGGAGAAGGCCATTTCATTAATGTTTCCGGTTTTGCTACTATCCATAAAGCGAAATCCAATCTGCCCTTTTTCTCATCTTGACCGCTCAATTCACGAGTGCCTTCCAGTAATTCTTCCAGCTTGCGATTTGTTAGTTGTCCGTAAGAAAATTCTTTATTATACTTTTCTACATCAAAATAAACCGTTCCATTTTTTACGTAAGCATATCCTTTGTCGATGATAACTTTTATCATTTCAATTTGCTCACAGATATGCCCGGTTGCTGTTGGTTCCACACTTGGAGGCAAAGCATTTACAGAACGCATCACATCGTGAAAACCAAGAGTGTATTTTTGTACAATCTCCATTGGCTCCAACTGTTCAAGTTTTGCTTTTTTAGCAAACTTGTCATCACCTTCATCTCTGTCGCCTTCTAAATGTCCTGCATCTGTAATATTACGTACATAACGGACTTTAAATCCTAAAAACAATAAGTAACGATAAATTAAATCGAAAGAAATAAAAGTGCGGCAGTTTCCTAAATGCACATCACTATAAACGGTTGGTCCACAAACATACAATCCAACTCTTCCTGGAGTAATAGGAGTAAATTTTTCTTTTGTGCGAGAAAGGGTGTTATAGATGATTAAATTATTCTGCATATGCTATATACTTCTGCTAACTAAATCGTGTGTGATACAATAATTTTATTCTCTTAGAACTTCCTCAAAAAAAACAGGCCTTGTTTGAATGAAAAAGGACTTATGAGATTTTCATAAGTCCAAAGATATTAAGTTTTCGTAGGTATTACGATATGTGTCTGATTTATTCTTCCATTACTGCATCGCCAACGTATTTTCCGCCTTTGTATACAGCAATTCTGGTTAAGATACCATCTGCATCGTAAGAATAAACTTTTCCATCAATCATACGATTTTTAGAGAAAGTTCCGTCTTTTGATACTTGTTTGTTTTGATTGTATAGTTTCCAATATCCTTCTCCGTTAAATTTACCCATGTTAACAGTTTCATTTTTGGTAACAACAACCGGTGGAGCTTCAACTTTTACATCTGGAGCAGTTTTAGCAATTGGCTTTTTAGGAGCATAAGTTTTAACAGATGCTACATCAAGATTTCCACCATTAAAGTTTTTCTCTGATTTGATATCACCATTTTCATGGTATTCCTTTACAACACCAGCTTCTTTACCTTCAGCCCAGTTTCCTTCTATCATCACTTGACCGTTTTCATAAAAGTACTCTTGTTTTCCTTCACGTTTTCCGGTAGCATTGAATTTAAAAGCTTGCTGAACCTGACCGTTATCGTAGTATAATTTGTAATCACCAACCCAGCGGTTGTTTTTCCAAAGCCCTTCTTCTTTTATCTTTCCGTTTTCGTGATACATTTTAGCGTATCCGTTCGGACGGTTATTTTCGTAAGTAATAACACTCTTTACATTTGTATTACAGTAGTATTCTTTCCAAGGACCGGTTTTTTTGCTGTCAAGGTATTTTCCTTCTTCCACCTTTTGATCATCCTTAAAGCATTCCTTATGAACGTCTTTATTATAAATAATCCATTTGCCTTGTTTTTTACCATTAACATCAGTGAAATTTGTCGTGTCTTTTGTTCCAACAGACGACTGAGCAATAACAATATTACAAGTAACAAAAAATAATATTAAGAAAGCCTTTTTCATTGTATATGGAGTATCTTTTGAAATTCTATGCTAAAATTATAAAATCCTTTTCACACTTTGCTCACAATTTAGACCAACTAAAATTTTCTATCGACCGATTTCAACCCACAAAATCCAGTAGCCTGTTATCTTTTACGCTGAGCTTAAGTTGAAAGTTACATTTTTTAAATTATTTTTTTTAAATTTTTAATCATATCAATTGTCATGCCCGCCAAATCATATTCCGGCTTCCATCCCCAATCCTTGCCAGCTTCACTGGAATCAATACTTTTAGGCCAGCTATCAGCAATTTGCTGACGGGAATCCGGCTTGTAAGAAATGTTAAAATCCGGGATGTGTTTTTTGATTTCTAAGGCTATTTCTTTTGGAGAAAAACTAAAGCCAGAAAGATTATAACTGGAACGTATTTTAACCTTCTGAGAATCAGCTTGCATAATGCCGATTGTTGCCTTTATTGCATCCGGCATATACATCATTGGTAAAGTGGTGTTTTCGGATAAAAAACATTCGTAACTACCTGATTTTAAGGCCTCATGGAAAATATGGACTGCATAATCCGTTGTTCCTCCGCCAGGTGCCGATTTCCACCCAATTAAGCCCGGATATCGTAAACTTCTCACATCAACCCCATACTTATTATAATAGTACTCACACCAACGTTCGCCTGCCTGTTTACTTATTCCGTAAACCGTGCTGGGCTCCATTATGGTAAATTGAGGGGTATTTATACTTGGGGTATTCGGACCAAAAACGGCTATGGAACTTGGCCAGTATACTTTTTGAATAATCTTTTCTTTTGCTAAATCAAGGACGTTGAACAATCCTTGCATATTGAGATCCCAACCAAATTTTGGCATTTTTTCGGCTGTGGCTGATAAAAGAGCTGCCAATAAATAAACCTGATTAATATTGTGGCGCTTTACTATTTCTAAAAGTCCTGCAGCATTCATCACATCTATTACTTCAAACGGACCTTCTTTTGCTTGCTCCGTGACTTTTACGTCCGAAGCCACCACATTGTCGATACCATAAATATCTCTCAGATTCTGAACCAGTTCTGTTCCTATTTGTCCGGATGAACCTATTACCAATATTTTATCGCTCTTTCCCATTCTTTATTTGAGTGGCTAAATATCCTTAAATTTTCTGTTAATCAAAATTATTTTTCAGGAATTTATTAGCAAAAAGGGGGTGATAAGGTGATGAAGTGATAAGGTGATAGGGTAGGCATTACTCAATTCCTTATCACTTCATCACCTAATCACTTTATAACTTTCACCAGTATGACATAAATCATCTTAATTGACTAATCGCTCAATTGCCAAATTACTTATCTTTGCAAGGATTTTAAACCCCCGACACTATGTTACTGCAAAACAGAGTTAACAAAAAGGAGCTTAAAAAACGAATTCAGGAAGAAACCATTAAACGGATAACTGTTTCGTTTTACCGCTACGTAATAATTGACAACCCACAAGAACTTCGCGATTCTTTATTTGAGCAATGGAATGCTCTAAAAATTCTTGGACGCATTTATGTTGCCAAGGAAGGTATAAATGCACAAATGAGTGTGCCCGAAGAAAACTGGGAAATTTTTAAATACAACCTGCATCAAAATTCCTTGTTCACAGGAATTCCTTTTAAGATTGCGGTGGAAGATGATGGAAAATCATTTTACAAGCTCACAATAAAAGTGCGTAAAAAAATTGTTGCGGATGGATTGGATGATAATGCTTTTGATGTAACCAATGTTGGAAATCATTTAACGGCAAAACAATTTAATGAAGCAATGGAAAATCCCGATACGATTATTGTGGATATGCGCAACCATTACGAAAGTGAAGTTGGGAAATTTGTAGGAGCACTTTGTCCGGATGCGGATACTTTCCGTGAAGAATTGCCAATGGTGATTGAAGAATTGAAAGATAAAAAAGACAAAAAAATATTGATGTACTGCACAGGTGGTGTGCGTTGCGAAAAAGCAAGTGCGTACTTAAAACATCATGGATTTAAAGATGTGAATCAATTGCACGGTGGTGTGATTGATTATGTTCGACAAATAAAAGCAGAAGGATTAAAATCTAAATTCATTGGAAAGAATTTTGTGTTTGATGAACGAGTGGGCGAAAGAATTACAGATGATATAATTTCAGAATGTCACCAATGCGGAAAACCTTGCGATACACATGTGAACTGTGCAAATGATGATTGCCATTTATTATTTATACAATGCGATGAATGTGCCGAAAAAATGAAAGGTTGTTGCACACCTGAATGTGTTCACATTGCATCACTTCCTGTTGAAGAACAAAGAGCATTAAGAAAAGGAAGAAAAAAAGAAGATTGTCTGTCTGTATATAAAAGCAGATTGCGTCCGAATTTGAAAGAGGTGTTAGAAAAGAGAAATAAATAAATTTCAATTGAAGAAACCCATTTGTATATTTTTTGTTTTGTGCTTGCTTTTGTCTTGTAATGAGAGAGAACAAATTTCAACAAATTCCACTGATCAGATATTAGATATAATTATTAATAACTCTGATGGAATAAATGTTGAGTTTCTTGATTTAGATAAAGATCAGGTAATTAATATTCCCGAAGACAAATATGAAAAGTCGATACTTGCTGAGAAACTTAAATTAAAAGGTTTTAAAGTGGTTAATTGGGGGAGAGGTAATTTCCCACCTTTAGGTCCAAGAATAATAAATCTAACACTCAAAAAATCAGACTGTGAATGTGAAGTGAGTAAGATGTATTATTCCACAACAGATGACACTTTGTATTCTGTCCGAGAAAAGATAAAATGTCGAAAAGTGAAATAATTCTTTTATTTTTTTCTTTCTAAACCCTTACATTAGCACAAAACAAAATTCAGTGCTTCGCTTACAATTAACCTTTTTTCTATTAACCATTTTCTTTCCTCTTTCAGCACAATACTCTGTTGAAGGAAAAGTACTCGATGCATACGGAAAACAAGCACTCGCCTTTGTAAATATTGGTATTGCCGGTACAGAAAACACTACTTCTTCTGACATTGATGGTAAATTCAAACTAAGTTCTACTGAACCCATTCTTGGAATTGTATTTACTTATGTCGGATACGAATCGTATAAACATTCGCCTGAAAAACAAAACGAATATGTTGTTATAAAACTTCAGAAAAAAACTTTTGATTTAAATACTGTGGTTATTCGTCCGGGAGAAAATCCTGCGCACCGGATCATTAAACTTGCTACAAAAAACAGGGACAAAAATAATCCGGATAAAATTCAAAGTTATACTTGTAATACTTACAGCAAAACCTATTGGGATTTGGTTTACAATAACGATGAGGTGAAGAGTAAAAAAGATTCAGTCGAAACAGATTCACTTAAATCGAGGTTGAGACTTTTTTCTGAAAATTCACACATGTTGATGATGGAAGATGTGAAGGAAAGAAAATTTTTATATCCGGGAAATTTGAATGAGAAAGTAATAGCGAATAAAATTTCCGGTTTTAAAGACCCATCTTTTACACTTTCCTCATCCGATTTACAGCCTTTTAGTTTTTACAACGATTATTTTCAAATCCTCGGAAAGGATTATCTGAACCCGATTACAGCAGGAAGCACAACTAAATATTTATTTACAATTGAAGATACCTTGTTTCAGGGAAACGATTCGGTTTACATTATTTCTTATCGTCCGTTCAAAGGAAAAAACTTTGAAGCATTGGAGGGAGTTTTATATATCAATACAAATGGTTATGCCATTCAAAATGTAATTGCAACTCCTTTTGAAAAAAGTTTAGTCGATATAAAAATTCAGCAGCAATATAAATTCACGGACGGAAAACAATGGTTTCCGGAACAACTGAATTACGAATTGCATTATAAAAAATATCCGACAAAATACATAGGAATGAAACTGGTTGGAAAAAGTTATATCAGTGATGTAAAATTAAATGCCGACTTAAAGAAAAAAGATTTCGGTTTCGAAACACTAGTGATAGAGCCGGATGCAACGCGAAAGGATAAATCATATTGGGAGTCACATCGCATCGATACATTAGATAATAAAGAACAAAAAACATATAAAGTAATTGACAGTCTGGGTAAAAAACAAAACTTCGATGCGGTATTAAAAGTGTTTGAAGGCTTAACGACTTTGCAAATTCCAATCGGACCAATAAGTATTGATTTAAATAAATTTTTAGGGTTTAACGATTATGAAATTATAAGAGGTGGAATTGGTTTACATACAAATGATAGGTTAACGCGTTGGGGAAATGTTGGTGGATACATTGCTTATGGTTATGCCGATTCAATCACAAAATTCGGTTTCGATGCAAAAGTATTTCTGAAAAAAAACAGTAAAGATTATTACATCAAAGCTTTGTATTCAAGAGATCTTGGAGAGCCAGGCAAGACTCAGTATTTTTATACGAAATACAATTTTAATCGCAATCAAATGACTTCTCGCATGGATTATTTGGAACAAAAAGAAGTCTCCGTAAATTTCAGAGCGTTTAAATATCTGACTACAAATGTTGCTTACAACGAAAGTTTCAGAATTCCGAAATATAATTATATGTTTTTGCCAAACTTGGATGATTCAACCGAAACTTCCATCGATTTTAAATCAACGGAAATAAGAATAAAAGGAAGATATGCTTTTAAAGAAAAACTTGTGCAATCGTTCGGGCAATTAGTATCAGATGGAACAGATTTTCCTGTAATTTATTTTGCTTTCACCAAAGGATTGGATTTGAGCATTCCGACTGCAAAATACGATTACAACAAAATTTCTTTAGGGATAGAAAAATCATTTTTAATAAAAAATCTTGGCAACACAAAATTTTTATTGGAAGGTGGGTACATGCAAGGCAATGTTCCCTATTCGTATTTATTTAATGGAAACGGAAGCAATACAAAAGGCAGTTATTTGTATGTAGAAAATACGTTTCAAACAATGGGATTGTATGAATTTGTTTCAGATAAATATGTGAATTTATTTTTCTCACATAATTTTGGTTCGCTATTGTTTAAACGTCCGAAATTTAAACCGCAGTTTATGATTTTTACCAATGCAGGTATTGGAAGTTTGGAAAACAAAGAACAGCATTCGCATTTGGGTTTCAAAACCATGGAAAAAGGATTTTATGAAAGCGGTTTATTAATCAATAATGTGGTAAGAGTTAATTATTATAACATAGTTTATTTAGGCTTGGGTGGAGGTGCTTTTATGCGATATGGCGCTTATGCAGAGCCTTATGTAGAAAAAAATGTAGTCTATAAACTCTCTCTGGTGCTTACTTTCTAAAGCAGAACCAACCAATTCGTCAATTTCTCTTTTGTCAGTAAGCATATTATGATTAATTTCGGGGTGAAATCGATTTTATCATATGTGGACATATATTGCGCGTTTTATTTTAAGAAATAGGTTAGCTATTATTGCAGTTCTGTTAGGATTAACAGTGCTTTTTGGTTTTTATGCAGTAAAAGCAGAACTTTCTTATGAAGCGCCCAACCTTTTACCTGCGCACGATACTACTGCAATAGAATATAAAAAATTCAAAAAACGCTTTGGTCAGGATGGGGCTGTTATGGTTCTTGGTATTTCCGACAGCACTTTATACAATGTCAAAAATTTCAATGAATGGTATGATTTAGGAGATAGACTAAAAAATGTATTGGGAGTGAAAGCAGTTTTATCAGTTGCCCGATTACAAGCACTCAAACGAAATGACAGCCTTCAAAAATTTGAAAATTTCCCTATTCTTTCCCGAAAACCTTTAACTCAATCAGAATTAGATAGTGTAAAACAAGTTATTTATGATTTACCTTTTTACAAGGGAATTATTTATAACGATACAGCACATACAACCTTAATGGCAATTACATTCGACAATAAATTGTTGAATACTAAAACTCGTTTAGAAATTGTTGATTCAATAAAAGTGCAAGTTGATAAATTTATTGCCAACACAAATATTGAAGTTCGTTATTCCGGAATGCCATACATCAGAACAGCTGTTGCACGAATGATTCAGGGCGAAACCCAATTGTTTACAGTTCTTGCTTTATTGGTAACAGCCATTATTTTGATGTTGTTTTTCAGATCGGTATTACCGGTTGTATTTTCTTTAGTGGTTGTTTTTATTGGAGTGGTTTGGTCGGTTGGAATTCTCGTTCTCTGTGGTTATCAGGTTTCTGTACTTACGGGATTAATTCCTCCTTTGTTGATTGTCATTGGTGTTCCAAATTGTATTTTATTGTTGAATAAATATCATACGGAGTACAAATTGCATAACAATAAAATGAAAGCTTTGGCTCGTTCTATTGAAAAAGTTGGTATTTCTTTATTCATGGCAAACATTACAACATCCATTGGTTTTGCTGTTTTTTGTTCTACCGATAGCAAACCCTTATTTGAGTTCGGATTGATTTCTTCAATGAGCGTAATGTTAACGTATGCTATTTCGATGATGTTGGTGCCTATTGTGTTTAGTTATTTGCCGGCACCATCTGTAAAACACATTAAACATTTACAAAGTAAAGTGCTTACGGTAATTTTGCAGAAGATTGATTATTGGGTGCATCATTACAGACGAAGAATTTATGCTATAGTAGTTGTAGTTGTAATCATTGCCATTTACGGAATCACAAAAGTTTTACCACTCGGATACATTGTTGACGATTTGCCGAAGAACGATCCAATTCTTGTGGATATGCGTTACTTCGAAAAAAATTACAATGGTGTACTTCCATTTGAAATATCTGTAGATACAAAAAAACCAAACGGAGTTTTTGCTGATGGTGGGCGGACTTTGTACAAAATAAATAAACTTCAAAAATTGTTTATGCAAGATTCTATTTTTTCAAAAGCAGTTTCTGTTGTTGAAGGAATTAAATTTTTTAATCAGGCATACAACGATGGAAATAAAAAAGATTATCGTTTACCGGGTGCAATGGATTTACAAAAATTAGCAGAGTTTGCCAAGTCGGACGCTGAAAGTAAATCGAGTCAGTTTTCTGCATTTATTGATAGCACAAAACAGTTTACGCGGATAAGTGTTCAGATGAAAGATGTTGGTTCTATCGAACTATTAAAAGTTTTGAAGCGTTTACAGCCACGCATCGACAGTGTTTTCAATTATGACTATGAAAAAGAAGAATGGCTGCCTTCTTACAAAAATTACAAAATTTCTATCACAGGAAACAGTATGATATTTTTACACGGAAATAAATTCTTAGTGAAAAATTTATTGGAAAGTGTATTGCTTGCCGTTTTATTAATTGCAATTGTATTGTACACTTTATTTATGTCGCCACGCATGATTTTAATTTCTGTTGTCCCAAGTTTAATTCCTTTATTGATTACAGCAGGAATTATGGGATTCTGCGATATTTACATTAAACCAAGCACTATTTTAGTTTACAGTATTGCGTTTGGAATTGCATCCGATGGAACATTGTATTTTCTGACGAAGTATAGGCAGGAAATGAAAAGCGGACATATGAGTATTTCCAAAGCTGTTTCACTTACAATTAAAGAAACTGGTGTTAGTATGATTTACACCGCTATTATTTTATTCTGCGGATTCGGAATATTTGCAGCATCTAAGTTTGGCGGCACTGCAGCATTAGGAATTTTAATTTCAGTAACTTTATTGATAGCTTATTGCTCGAATTTAATTTTGTTACCATGCTTTTTATTGTCTTTAGAAAAACGTTTAACCAACAAAGCATTCTTGCAAGATCCATTAATTGAAGTGTATGATGAAGAAGAGGACATTGATTTGGATGAATTGGAAATTAGTGGAAAAGAAAAAAAGAAAAAAGAAAATAGTTAATTGGGTTAATTTAGGCTGTGTGTCTGTTAACTATTTTCCCCAATTACCCAAATACTTATTTAACTTAATTAACTAAACATGAAGGGAATTATTTTAGCTGGCGGCTCCGGAACCCGCTTACATCCTTTAACACTCGCAGTTAGTAAACAACTAATGCCTGTGTATGATAAACCAATGATCTATTATCCGTTATCGGTTTTGATGATGGCTGGTATTTCGGAAGTGTTAATTATTTCAACTCCTCACGATCTTCCGCAATTTGAAAGATTGTTGGGTGATGGAAAAAGTTTGGGTTGCAAATTTTCGTATGCTGTTCAGGAAATTCCAAACGGACTTGCACAAGCATTTGTGATTGGTGAAAAATTTATTGGCAATGATAAAGTTGCGCTTGTATTGGGTGACAATATTTTTTACGGAGCGGGATTGGGAAGATTGTTGCAACAACATCAAAATCCAGAAGGAGGAGTGGTGTTTGCTTACCACGTTTCTGACCCAGAACGTTACGGAGTTGTAGAATTTGATGCAAATGGAAATGCAATGTCGATTGAAGAAAAACCTACAAAACCAAAATCAAATTATGCAGTTCCGGGATTGTATTTTTATGATAACAGTGTGGTGCAAGTGGCGAAAACATTAAAGCCAAGTGCACGTGGAGAATATGAAATTACCGATGTAAACAAACATTATTTGCAAGCAGGAAAATTAAAAGTGGGAATTTTAGATAGAGGAACTGCTTGGTTGGATACAGGAACGTTTGCTTCTTTAACGCAAGCCGGACAGTTTGTTCAAGTTATTGAAGAACGCCAAGGGTTAAGTATTGGTTGCATAGAAGAAGTTGCTTACAGAATGGGTTATATTACAAAAGAACAACTGAAAAAAATTGCTGAACCATTATTAAAAAGTGGTTACGGAACGTATTTGATGAAAGTGGCTGAACAATAAATTTTTCTCATTGATAACAATAGCCACATATCAAAAACAAATAGAAGAAGCCTTAAAGGACAAAAAATATGGTTCCAATCCGAAAGAATTGTACGAACCTATTTCTTATATCATGTCCTTAGGCGGAAAAAGATTACGCCCCGTTTTAGTTTTTATTGCCACAGATATTTTTGATGGTGATACATCAAAAGCACTTCATCCCGCTTTAGCAATAGAGTTATTTCACAATTTTACATTGGTGCATGATGATTTGATGGACAAAGCACCATTGAGAAGAAATCAACCAACCGTTCACGAAAAATGGAATAACAACATTGCTATTTTAAGTGGAGATGCAATGATGGTTCGTGCATATCAAGAACTTTGTCTGGCAGATCCAACTATGCTTCCACAGCTATTGGAAATTTTTAGTGATACAGCAGTTAAGGTTTGTGAAGGACAACAATACGATATGAATTATGAATCGATGACAAAAGTTTCGATTCAGCAATACATAAAAATGATTGAGTTAAAAACGGCAGTATTGTTAGGTGGAGCATTAAAAATTGGAGCAGCAATTGGCGGAGCACTTGAAGAAGACGCACAACGATTATACGATTTTGGAAAACATATTGGAATTGCATTTCAATTACAAGATGATATTTTAGATGTGTATGCCGATGCAGCAAAATTCGGAAAACAAAAAGGTGGAGATATCATTGCAAACAAAAAAACTTACCTTCTTCTAAAAGCCTTAGAAATGGCTGAAAGCAACCGATACATGAAAGAAGAGTTACATCAGTGGATAGCAGCTCCTCATTTTGATGCGAAAGAAAAAGTAGAAGCAGTCATTAATATCTACAACTTTTTAAATGTAAAAGAATTGGCAAGAACAGAAATGCAAAAACATTATGAATTAGCATTAACGTTCTTAATAGATATTCCTGTTGCAGAATCAAAAAAGCAAAGTTTGATTGCTTTCGCTGAAAGTTTGATGGTTAGAGAAATGTAGTACGGATAACGAATAAAAACGAATTTACGAATCTGGGTGTTAGAAATGGAAAATTCAAAATATGTAAGTGATTGGTGGGAAGGAAGGCGCTTAAAATATAATTTAGGCCTTATCATCGCTGGTGTTCTAGCATTTATTGCTTATTCAAGTATTGGATCTTCATTATTCAGTGGAGATGATTTTGAGGTTACTTTTTTTACTACTCTGTTTCAAGGATTTGGTTATATTTTTATGATGGGAGCGGCTAATGTTTTTTATTATTTGGGTGAATTTGCTGATAAGAAATACAATGCAAAGAATGATGAATTGTTTAGAAAGCGATTGTATAATTTTGGATTTTGGTTTTCATTCGGTCTTCCTTTCTTGATTCCAATTTTATTAATTGTAACTTATTGTATGCGGTATTAGTAATTTATAATTATAATGATTTACGACAAACACATATTTATCTGCGTTAACCAACGTGCTCCTGAGGCTCCAAGAAGATCTTGCGGAGAAGCTCACGGAATGGAGATTGTAGATGCATTCAAGAAAAAATTAAAAGAATTAAATCTTCCAATAAAGTTGCGAGCACAAAAAGCAGGCTGTCTGGATATCTGTGATTTCGGGCAAACGGTTGCAGTTTATCCTGATGGAGTTTTTTATGTCGGAGTAGAATTGACTGATGTGGATGAAATTATTAATGAGCATATTATTAATGATAGAGTTGTGGAGAGATTGAAACTAGAAAACGTACGAGAAAAAAAATAACACTCCGCAACCTTTGCTACTTCTTTGCGGTAAAAAAATGAACTTCAACGACCTTACACCCTATTTCAATAAACTCGATATCATAAAAGATACTGCAGCTCAAATCATAAAAGATTTTGAAATGTTTGGGATGGAAGTGAAGTTTTCGGGAAATGCATACAATGCATATGAAGAATTATTTGATCAGATTGAACCGCATATCAAAAAAATGGTGGATTCAAATAGACAAAAATTTCTGGGAATTTTGTACAGAATAGATTTAAGTGATGAGCAAATTAAGAAAGCAGTAAATTCTAATTCAACTGAACCGTTTTCTGTCATCGTAACCGACCTAATTATCAAACGCGAGCTTCAAAAAGTGGTTATCCGAAATCACTATAAATCAATGTAATACAGCCTTCCGTACTTCACTCATACCTCAATAATTAAAATTAGTCTAGTTTTTTAGGTTTTGTTCTCAATTTTTCACAATTTTAGGGACTTTTTGGGCATTTGAGCTCAATTGTTTCATAGAAAATACTCATTTAGATATATAAATTTTAAAAATTATAAAAATTGGAACCAACAAACATCAACGACCCAGAATATTTTCATAAAGTAGTAGATTGTCAACATGCTTGTCCTGCACACACTCCAGTGCCGGAGTACATCCGTTTAATTGCTGAAGAAAAATACACAGAAGCATATATGATCAATTGGGATTCTAACGTTTTCCCTGGAGTTTTGGGTCGTACTTGCGATAGACCATGTGAGCCTGCTTGCCGAAGAGGCCGTATTGAAGGAAAAGAAGAAGAGCCTGTTGCAATTTGTCGTTTGAAGCGTGTTGCAGCAGATAACAAGGGCGATGTAAAAAAATTAATGCCTCAAGGTCCTTTCAAACCAAACGGTAAAAAGGTTGCTTTGATAGGTGCTGGTCCGGCTTCCTTAACAGTTGCTCGTGATTTAGCTCCATTGGGTTATGAAATCCATTTGTACGATGAACAAAAATTGGGTGGTGGATTTATGAGAAGTCAAATTCCTTCTTTCCGTTTGCCTGAAGCAGTTTTGAATGAGGAAGTAAATTATATTTTGGATTTAGGAATTCACACACATTTTAATCAATATGTAAAAAGTTTAAAAGAAACTTTGAGCAAAGATTACGATGCTGTATTTGTTGGTTCAGGTGCGCCAAAAGGTCGTGATTTGGATATACCAGGACGACAAGAAGGAGCAAAAAATATTCATATTGGGATCAATTGGTTAGCTAATGTTGCTTTTGAGCATACAGCAAAAATTGGTAAAAGGGTAATTGTATTAGGTGGTGGAAACACTGCAATGGATTGTTGTCGTACTTCACGCAGATTGGGTGGAGAGCATGTAAAAGTTGTTGTTCGTTCTCCATTTGCTGAAATGAAAGCTTCTCCTTGGGAAAAAGAAGATGCGATGCATGAAGATATTCCTATCATTGATAATCATGTTCCTAAAACATTTGTTGTAGAAAATGGAGTTTTGAAAGGAATGACTTTCGAAAAAGTAAAAGCAGAATACGATAAAGATGGAAAAAGAAAATTAGTTCCAGTTGGTGGAGATGATGTTTTTATTGAAGCAGATGATGTGTTGATTGCAGTAGGACAAGAAAATAGTTTTCCTTGGATTGAACGCGATTTAGGAATTGAGTTTGATAAATGGGATATGCCGAAAGTGGATGAAATAACTTTCTGTTCTACTAATCCAAAAGTTTTCTTTGGTGGTGATGCAGCTTGGGGACCAAAAAACGTAATTACTGCTGTAGCTCATGGACACCAAGCAGCTATTTCAATGGATTTATTTTGCCGAGGAGAAAGCATGACTGTTCGTCCTTCGCCATTTGTGAATTTGGTTTCACAAAAAATGGGAATCCACGAATGGGCTTACGATAGTGTAGTTGTAACTGATGAAAGATATGTTGTTCCTCTTGCAGAGAAAAAGGCAGCATTGGCCGACAGAAAAAAAGAGGTTGAATTAGGTTTTAGTAAAATCACAGGATTTAAAGAAGCAGAGCGTTGTTTGAATTGTGATATTCAAACTGTTTTTGCAACCGATAAGTGTATTGAGTGCGATGCGTGTATGGATGTTTGTCCAACCTCATGTATCACATTTACTGAAAATGCAGATGATGAATCAGATTTAAGAAACATGTTAAAGGTTCCTGCAACAAATAAATCGCAAGACTTATATGTTTCAGGAGTATTGCCAACGAAGCGTGTGATGGTGAAAGATGAGAACGTTTGTTTGCATTGTGGATTGTGTGCTGAGCGTTGTCCTACATCAGCTTGGGACATGCAGAAGTTTTTCTACAATGTAACGAAGGCGCATTCGGGGTGTTCTTCACATAAATAATTTGAAAATTTGAAAATGTGTCAATTTGAAAATGAAAAAATAAAAAGGAAATACAATTAAAAAAATAAACACTAACGACTCTGAAGGAGTCGAATACCAATAGATATGTCAACAAAAAGTAAAATAAATGATTTTGTAATAAGATTTGCAAACGTAAATGGAACAGGTTCTGCGAGTGCGAATTTTTTGTTTACGAAGGCAATTTTCAGGATGGGAATTCCGGTTACACCAAAAAATATTTTCCCTTCAAACATTCAAGGATTACCAACATGGTATGAAGTGCGTGTAAATGAAAAGGGATATTTAGGAAGAAGAGAGGGAATTGATTTGATGGTAGCGGTGAATCCTCAAAGTATGTTGAAAGATGTTCAGGATGTTCGCTCAGGCGGATATTTTATGTACGATAGTTCAAAGGTTTTGCATAAAGAATATATTCGTGAAGACATTACTTACTTGGGAATTCCTTTAATGCAAATGTGTAATGAAGCATATACTGATGCTCGTCAGCGACAATTATTTAAAAATATTATTTACGTTGGTGCATTGGCAGCATTATTCAATATTGAATTTTCTGTTTTGGAAGAATTATTAGCAGAGCAATTTAAAGGAAAAGAAAAATTAATTCCTGCAAACGTTAAAGCTTTAAAATTAGGAGTAGATTATGTTCACGCTAATTTTAAATATCCTTTAGAATTCAGAGTAGAAAGAAGAGACCTTGTAAAAGGAAAAATTATGATGGAAGGAAATGCAGCCTGTGGATTAGGAGCAGTTTATGCAGGAGCAACAGTTGCAGCATGGTATCCAATCACACCATCTACATCAGTTGTTGAAGCATTTATGGATTATTCAGATGAATTCCGTACAGATAAAATTACAGGAAAAAGAAATGTTGCTATTGTTCAGGCAGAAGATGAATTAGCTGCAATTGGAATGGTGATTGGTGCAAATTGGAATGGTGCACGTTCGTTTACAGCAACCAGCGGTCCGGGTGTTTCCTTGATGAATGAATTTTTGGGTCTTGCTTATTTTGCTGAAATTCCAACTGTGTTGGTAGATGTTCAGCGAACTGGTCCTTCAACAGGAATGCCAACACGTACACAGCAATCAGATATTATGGAAGCGGCTTATGCTTCTCATGGTGATACAAAACATGTTTTATTGTTTCCATCCACTCCAAAAGAATGTTTCGATAGCATGTTAGATGCTTTTGATTTATCAGAAGGATTACAAACCCCTGTGATTGTGATGACAGATTTGGATTTAGGTATGAACGATCACGTTTCACCCGAATTAACATTTGACGATAAACGAGAATACAAGCGCGGAAAAGTATTGGATGCAGCAGCCTTAGAAAAAATCGAAAAATTTGGTCGTTATTTAGATGTGGATAAAGATGGTATTACTTATCGTACAATACCGGCAACACATCCAACTAAAGGTTCGTTTTTTACAAGAGGAACTTCTCGTGATGAATATGCTACTTATACGGAAGATAGTGGAGCATATCAGCGCAACATGGATCGTTTGGTTCGTAAGTGGGATACCGCAAAAAAAATGGTTCCGGCTCCTCAAGTATATCAGAAGAAGAATGAATCTAAGACAGGAATTTTATTTTTTGGTACATCTCAATATGCTGCTGAAGAAGCAATGGATATTTTAAAAGCAGACAAAATTATTGTGGATGCTATTCGTTTAAAATCGTTTCCTTTTACAAAAGAGGTAGTAGATTTTATCAATACTCACGATAAAGTATTTGTGATTGAACAAAATCGTGATGCTCAAATGCGTAGTTTATTGATGATAGAAATGGATGCAGATCCTAAAAAACTAATTTCAGTTTTAAACTATGATGGTATGCCAATTACGGCTGATAGAATTTTGAATCAAATCAAAACAAATTTATCAGCAAAAGGAACGGCAAAAGCAGTTTCTGTAAAACCTGCAGCGTCAAAAGCAGCGCCTAAAAAAATTGCTCCTAAGAAAAAAGTAGTAGCTAAGAAAAAGGCTGTGAAGAAAGTTGCACCCAAAAAGAAAGCTGCACCGAAAAAGAAAATAGCAGCTAAGAAAAAGGTTGTAAAGAAGGTTGCTGCAAAAAAGAAAGTTGTAAAGAAAGTAGTTGCTAAAAAGAAAACTGCTCCTAAGAAAGTATCAAAGAAGAAGGCTGTTGCGAAAAAGAAAGTTGTAGCGAAAAAAAGTAACAATAAAAAAGCAGCTAAAAAGAAAAGATAAAATAGTTATAAGTTATAAGTGATGAGAGAAAAGTGCAAGGAGGATTGATTTAAATTGAGTTGTGAGTATTAGAGAAAATTATGGGTGTTCTAAAAGATAGAAGTTTTCAGTTTGCGTTAACGATTGTGAGTTTGAGCAAATGTTTGGTCGAAGAAAAGAAGGAATATGTTATGAGCAAACAGTTGCTTCGCTCTGGGACATCTATTGGTGCCAACATCAGAGAAGCTCAAAATGCTCAGAGTAGGGCAGATTTTATTCATAAACTTTCAATTTCTCAAAAGGAATGTGATGAAACATTATATTGGCTTGAGTTATTAAGTCAATCAAAATATATAAAGGAAGAAGAGTTTAATGTTGCATTTAAAGATGCAAATGAATTACTAAAAATGTTGAGAAGCGCTATTATCACCTCAAAATCCAATAATGTGGTTCGTGAAGATGAAGTAGAGTATAATACTAATAACTAAAAAATTAATAACTTATCACTCATAATTTATAACTGTTTTTATGACATACGTTCGTCCAAAATTTCGTCACCCAGAATTGCCAAAGAATAAACTAGGTTATTCTGTTGATTATTATGAAGGTGCTCTGTCAACGCTTTGTGCGGGTTGCGGACACGATTCTATTTCAGCAGGAATTATCCAAGCTGCTTATGAAATGAACATTGAGCCTCATAAATTGGCAAAACTTTCAGGAATTGGTTGTTCTTCAAAAACACCGGCATATTTTTTAAGTAACTCTCACGGATTTAATTCAGTTCACGGAAGAATGCCTTCTGTAGCAACAGGTGCAAACTTAGCAAATAAAGATTTGATTTATTTTGGAGTTTCAGGTGATGGTGATACAGCAAGTATTGGAATGGGACAGTTTGTTCATGCAATCCGAAGAGGTTTAAACATGACTTACATTGTTATGAATAATGGATGTTATGGTTTAACAAAAGGACAAGATTCTGCAACTGCTGACCAGGGTTCAAAAAACAAAAGCGGAAATGTCAACTTGTTTGAATCAATTGATTTAGCAAGTTTGGCCATTGAATTAGGAGCAACGTTTGTAGCGCAAAGTTTTTCAGGAGATAAGTCACAATTGGTTCCATTAATTAAAGCAGCAATGAATCATCCTGGATTTGCATTTATCAATGTAATTTCTCCTTGCGTGACATTCAATAATAATATGGGTTCTACAAAATCATACGATTATGTTCGTCAGCACGTAGAAGCTACAGCAACGGTAGATTTTGTTCCTCAAATGAAAGAGATAAGTGTAGAATATGGAAAAGGGTCACACAAAGAGGTTGTGATGCACGATGGTTCGGTTATTCAGTTACACAAATTATCAGAAGATTGGGATCCTTTGAACCGCCAGTCAGCAATGAATGCGGTATTGAACGCAAAAGCAAAAAACGAAATTTTAACGGGCTTGTTATATGTAAATCCTGATGCACATGATTTGCATTATATGATTCAAACAACAGATGTTCCATTAAATACACTTGGAAAAGAAGTTCTTTGTCCGGGTTCGGAAATGCTTGCGGAAATTAATGCCGGCTTAAAATAGTTTACGATTAACGTAAATTTTAAGATCCCTTTCAGTTTTGAGAGGGATTTTTTTTGCCTCTGAAAGTATTGCCTTTTCTGCAAAACTTAAAATAGTTTTAAATTTATTTGGAAATAATAAAAAAAATGTATCACATTTGCATCGCAATAAAATAATAATTCAAAAAAGTTTTAATCTTTTACACTAAAAAGAAATGAAAAAAGTAAAGTTGTCTTTCGACTTCCTTTCAGCAGCTGACAAGATGTTCAGCACGATTGCTGTTTTGTTTATCTCTTGGATAGCTACTGCTCCGGTTGCCATCAAAATACCTTATTGCCCGAGACGTTAAGTCGTACATTCTAATCCGACCACTTACGCAGAGGTCATTTTCAAAAAACTTTATTTAAAATTCTGAGAGCATAGTTTTACTATGTAGCTATTCTCTTCATGTTTCATTCTTAAATATTTACTGATGCAAAAATCAGTAGTTAAGGTGGTTGTTGCCGATTGGCAGCATACATCGTACTCACAAATTATCTGTGATGAAATGGAAGCATCTGCAAAAGCCCGCGGAACGGGAATTGCAAAACGTTCTTCTGATTACATCACCAACAAAATGCTGGAAGGAAAAGCAGTAGTTGCTTTTACCAATTCGGGTACCTGGGCGGGTTTCTGCTACATCGAAACCTGGAGCCATGGGAACTATGTTGCCAACTCCGGATTAATTGTGGCTCCCGAATTCCGTAAATGTGGACTTGCCCGTGAGATCAAAAAGAAAATTTTTGAATTGTCGCGCACGAAATATCCGGATGCGAAAATATTTGGCTTGACTACCGGACTCGCGGTGATGAAAATAAATTCTGAGCTGGGATATGAACCTGTTACTTATTCTGAGCTTACTCAGGATGATGCTTTTTGGAAAGGTTGTCAGAGTTGTGTGAATTTTGAAATTCTCAAAAGCAAAGAGCGGAAGAATTGTATGTGTACGGCCATGCTGTTTAATCCTGAAGAGCAGAAGAAGCATTGGGATTTTGCTAAACAGTCAAAATTGTATGAGCGTTTCATGCGACTCAAACAGCATAAGTTGTTTAAATTTTTTAAGAAACAATCTGTTAAACAAATTGTTAAATCAGTACTAACATTTTAAATATGAAAAAGAAAGTTGTATTAGCATTCAGTGGTGGTTTAGACACATCTTACTGTGCAATTTATTTGTCGGAAAAATTGAATTTGGAAGTTCATGCTGTAATCGTTAACACGGGAGGTTTTTCTAAAAGCGAACTGCTTGAAATTGAAAACAAGGCGAAAGCTTTGCGTGTAGCATCATTCCATTGCATTGATGAAACAAAGAATTATTATGAAAGTGTAATTAAATATCTGGTGTTTGGGAATGTTCTAAAAAACAATACTTATCCACTTTCAGTAAGTGCAGAACGTATTTCTCAGGCTACAGCCATTGCAAACTATGCAAAAAGCATAAATGCCGAGTATGTAGCGCACGGTAGCACAGGTGCAGGAAATGATCAAGTTCGCTTCGATGCCATTTTCAATATTCTTATTCCGGAAATGAAAGTGATTACCCCAATCCGTGATAACAAACTTTCCCGTGATGAAGAAATTAATTTTTTGAGTGAGAATGGAATTTTCATCAATACTGAAAAAGCAAAGTACAGTGTGAACAAAGGAATTTGGGGAACATCAGTGGGAGGAAAAGAAACGCTTACTTCTCATTTAACATTGCCCGAAGATGCTTATCCGATTCCGGCAACAAAACGAACAGCAAAAGAAGTGGAGCTGTATTTCGAAAAAGGAGAATTAAAATCGGTGGATGGAATTGTTTATGTACATCCAACAGAAGCCATTCAGGCTTTGTCAACAATTGCTTCTCCTTTCGGAATAGGCAGAGACATTCATGTGGGAGATACCATCATCGGAATAAAAGGACGAGTAGGTTTTGAAGCAGCAGCAGCATTGATAACAATAAAAGCACATCATGCTTTGGAAAAACATACACTTACAAAATTGCAACTGATTATCAAAGACCAGCAAGCAATGTGGTATGGCAACTGGCTTCACGAAGGTTTGTTTTTAGATCCTGTCATGCGTGATTTGGAAAGTTATTTTGAGTCCACACAAAAAAAGGTGACGGGAAAAGTATTTGTGAAATTAATGCCTTATTTGTTTTCGATTATTGGAATTGAATCGAAACACGATTTGATGTCGGCCAAATTCGGAAGTTATGGTGAAATGAATAACAGTTGGACAGGAGAGGATGTAAAAGGGTTTACAAAAATTATGAGCAATCAAATGAGTATTTATCATCAAGTCAATAAAGCAGAATGAAAAAGGTAAAAATTGGAATTATTGGTGGGGCAGGATATACAGGCGGTGAATTGTTACGGATATTGATTCATCATCCGTATGCGGAACTTGTTTTTGTAAACAGCAAAAGTAATTCTGGGAAATTGGTTTCCTCAGTGCATACTGATTTGCTTGGTGACACTGAACTCGTTTTTGTTGACACGATTTCATCTGATGTAGATGTTTTGTTTTTGTGCTTGGGGCACGGAGAAGCAAAAAAATGGCTTTTTGAGAATTTGATTAATTCAAAAACGAAGATTATTGATTTGAGTCAGGATCACCGGATAGCAGATTCCAATTTTGTTTACGGCTTGCCTGAGTTGAATAAGAAATCGATTCAAGTAGCAACAAAAATTGCAAATCCGGGCTGTTTTGCTACCTGCATTCAATTAGCACTTTTGCCATTGGCAATGAATAGTTTGTTGAAAGATGATGTGCACATTTCGGCAACAACAGGTTCAACTGGAGCGGGACATAGTTTGAATGAGACTTCGCATTTTAGTTGGCGACAAAATAATTTGAGTATTTATAAAGCATTTGAACATCAGCATTTGATGGAGATTGGTCAAAGCATTAAGCAATTACAACCAAGTTATATAGGTGAGTTGAATTTTGTTCCACAAAGAGGAAGTTTCACCAGAGGAATATTTGCAAGTGTTTATACAAAATGTGAGATGAGTCTGGAAAAAATGAACGAATTGTACAAGCAATTTTATTTGAATGCAGTTTTTGTAAAAATAAGTTCTACTTCAATTGATTTGAAACAAGTGGTGAACACGAACAAATGTCTGTTGCATCTGGGAAAGCACAATGATAATCTATTGATTTCTTCATGTATTGATAATTTGTTGAAAGGAGCATCAGGACAAGCTGTTCAGAATATGAATTTAATGTTTGGTTTGGATGAAGCAACAGGATTAAAATTAAAAGCAAACTATTTTTAAAATTTAAGAAAATGAAATTATTTGATGTATACCCCTTGTTTGACATAGAGCCTGTGAAAGCTCATGGCTCGTATGTCTGGGACAAGAATGGGGTAAAGTATCTGGATTTGTATGGCGGTCATGCGGTAATCTCAATTGGTCACAGCCATCCGCATTACGTTCAGAAGTTAAACGAACAACTAAATGCAATTGGATTTTATTCCAATTCGGTAAAAATAAAAATGCAGGAAGAGCTCGCTGAAAAGTTAGGAGAGCTTTCAGGTTATCCTGGTTACCAGCTTTTTTTATGCAACAGTGGTGCAGAAGCAAATGAAAATGCTTTGAAGTTGGCTTCTTTTCATACGGGGAAGAAAAAAGTGATTGCCTTCGGAAAAAGCTTTCATGGTCGCACTTCCCTTGCTGTAGCTTCAACAGATGATGCTAAAATTATTGCTCCGGTGAATGAAACGGAGAATGTCATTTTTTTACCTCTGAATGATGAGTTTGCTTTTGAGCAGGCAATGAATAAGGATGTGTGCGCAGTAATTGTGGAAGGAATTCAAGGATTTGGCGGAATTCATATTCCGACAAATTCTTTTTTACAAAAATTACAATCAGAATGTGAAAAGTTTGGCGCACTCTTGATTTTGGATGAGATTCAATCCGGATATGGGCGATCAGGAAAATTCTTTGCGCATCAATACTCTAATGTTCAGCCTGATTTAATTACTGTAGCAAAAGGAATGGGAAATGGTTTTCCAATAGCCGGAGTTTTTATTCATCCTGATGTAAAAGCAAAGCATGGAATGTTAGGAACAACCTTTGGAGGAAGTTATTTGGCTTGTGCTGCAGGTATTGCCGTGCTGGATGTTTTAAAGAATGAGTCTTTGATTCAGAATGCTTCGGAAATGGGAAATTATTTATTAGAAGAGCTGAGTAAATTGCCCGGAATAACTGAGGTTCGCGGTGAAGGATTAATGGTTGGAATTGAATTGGAATTTCCTTGTGCTCAAATCCGCAGTGAATTATTATTTGAACATAAAATATTTACGGGTTCATCATCTGATAAAAATACTTTGCGTATTCTTCCTTCTTTAACAATACAAAAAGTCGAACTAGATCAGTTTTTAAATGCGTTTAAAATAGTATTATCTAAACAATTTGTGAAATGAAGTATTTTACAACAGTACATGACGTTAAGAACGTAGACATTTTAGTTCAAGAAGCTTTGGCTTTGAAACAAAACCCGTATGCATTTTCTCAGCTTGGGAAAAATAAAACACTGGGACTTATTTTCTTAAATCCGAGTCTGCGTACCCGCTTAAGTACACAAAAAGCGGCTATGAATTTGGGAATGAATGTGATGGTTATGAACATTGATAAAGAAGGCTGGGCTTTGGAAATGGAAGACGGAGCAATAATGAATGGAACATCAGTGGAACATGTGAAAGATGCTGCAGCTGTAATCGGGCAATATTGTGATGTGGTTGGGATTCGTTGTTTCCCTTCTTTACGGAATAAACAGGAAGATTACAGTGAAAAAGTACTGCTGAAGTTTATGAAGTATTGTAAAGTTCCTGTTCTGAGTTTGGAAAGTGCTACACTACATCCTTTGCAAAGTTTAGCCGATTTGATAACCATAAAAGAAAATTGGAAAGAAAAAAGAAAACCCAAAGTAGTTTTGACATGGGCTCCGCACATTAAGCCTTTGCCTCAGGCTGTTGCTAATTCTTTCAGCGAATGGATGTGCAAATCGGATGTGGATTTTACAATCACTCACCCTGAAGGATATGAATTGTGTGAAGACTACACAAAAGGTGCAAAAATTGTTTTGAATCAAAATGAAGCATTAAAAGATGCAGATTTTGTTTATGTGAAAAATTGGTCAGGGTATTCGGATTACGGAAAAATGCTACCTGTTGTTTCCGATTGGATGTTGACAAATGAAATGTTGAATGCTACCAATAATGCAAAAGTTATGCACTGTTTGCCGGTTCGCAGAAATGTGGAATTGAGTGATGAAGTATTGGATGGGAAGAACTCATTGGTGTTGCAACAAGCCAATAATCGTTTGTTCGCGGCACAAGTTGTTTTAAAAAAGATGATTGAAAATAAAACAGAACAATTAAATACATTTTTGAAAAATGAAGAAATTATACATTATTAAAATTGGTGGTAATATCATTGATGATACACATGCTTTAGAAAAATTTCTCAATGATTTTTCAAAGATCGATGGGTTAAAGTTATTAATCCATGGAGGAGGAAAGATTGCAAGTGAATTGGCCAAGAAGTTAGGTGTTTCTCAAGCCATGGTAAATGGCAGACGGATTACCGATGGAGAAACATTGAAGATTACAACTATGGTTTATGCAGGATTAATTAATAAGCAGATTGTTGCTGCGTTGCAGGCAAAAAAGGTAAATGCAATTGGGTTTTCGGGTGCTGATGCAAATCTGATTCAATCAACAAAACGAAAAGCAGTTGATATTGATTATGGATTTGTTGGAGATTTGGATATATCTGGTGTGAATTCCGAATTATTGAACTTTTTTATTGAAAAGAAAATGGTTCCGGTATTTTCAGCAATTACACATGATGGAAACGGACAATTGTTGAACACCAATGCAGACACAATCGCTTCTGTTTTAGCTGCAGCGCTTTCAAAATATTATGCAGTGCAGCTGAATTATTGTTTTGAGAAAAATGGCGTTCTGGAAAATATGGAAGATGAAAATTCGGTTATAAAAACAATTTCAAAATCTAAGTACAAGCAGTTATTGCAGGATAGAACAATCTCGAAAGGCATGATTCCAAAACTGGACAATGCTTTTTCTGCCATACAAAATGGAGTGCAAGCCGTAGTTATTGCACATGCTGATGAATTAATTAACACAACAAAAAATGAACACGCAGGAACAACACTTATTGCTTAATCAATTTAAACTGAAAAATTTAATTGAAGAGTCAATTAACTTGTTAAAACAATTGATTGCAACTCCTTCTTTTAGTAAAGAAGAGGATAAATCAGCAGATCTGATTCAAAATTATCTTGAATCGAAAAGAGTTAATACTTTTAGAAAAATGAACAACGTCTGGTGTTTCAATAAGTATTTTAATGCGACTAAACCTACAATATTGTTGAATTCTCACCACGATACTGTGAAGCCAAATAATGGTTATTCGTTGAATCCATTTGAGGCTAAGGTTCATGAAGGAAAGTTGTATGGTTTAGGAAGTAATGATGCAGGTGGGGCTTTGGTGAGTTTGTTAGCTGTGTTTTTGTATTTCAATGAGAAGAAAAATTTAAATTATAATTTGGTCTATGCAGCAACAGCAGAAGAAGAGATTTCGGGGAAAGATGGAGTTGAACTAATTCTTCCTGAATTAGGAAAAATTGACTTTGCTATTGTTGGTGAGCCTACACAAATGCATTTGGCAATTACTGAAAAAGGATTATTGGTGTTGGATTGTATTGTAAAAGGGAAGTCGGGCCACGCTGCAAGAGAAGAAGGAGAGAATGCTATTTACAAAGCGATAAAAGCAATTGATTGGTTTCAAACTTTTAAATTTCCTAAAACATCTGAAACACTCGGCTCTGTAAAAATGACGGTGACAATGATTGAGGCAGGGACACAACATAATGTTGTTCCAGATATCTGTTCATTTGTAGTTGATGTGCGAACGACTGATGTGTATACTAATTCAGAAGTTTTGGAGATAATTAAACAGCATATCGATTGTGAAATAAAACCACGTTCAATGCGCTTAAATTCATCTTCCATTGATAAAGATCACCCAATTGTAAAAGCAGGAATTGGATTAGGAAGAAAAACGTATGGTTCACCAACCAGCTCCGATCAGGCTGTGATGAATTTTCCGTCTTTGAAAATTGGCCCTGGTGATTCAGCCCGTTCGCATACTGCAGATGAATTTATTTATTTGAGTGAAATAGAAGAGGGAATAGAATTGTATATAAAAATGTTAAAAGAGTTGTTATGAAACTTTGGGAAAAAGAAAATAAATCGACCTCCGCATTAATTGAAAAATTTACAGTTGGGAATGACAATGAATTAGATTTGGTTTTAGCTGAATTTGATGTAAGAGCATCTATTGCTCACACTCAAATGCTTGAATCGATAGGTTTACTGACAAAAGAAGAATTGAAATTAATTCATTTTGAATTGAAAAATATTCTTTCAGAAATTAAGGAGAGAAATTTTATAATCGAAGAAGGAGTAGAAGATATTCATTCGCAAATTGAATGGCTGTTGACGAAGAGAATCGGAGAAACGGGTAAAAAAATTCACAGTGGTCGTTCCCGCAATGACCAGGTTTTGACGGATATTAAATTGTATTTGCGCTACGAGTTGAAAGAGATAACTAAAATGGTTTCTGATTTGTTTAACTTGCTTATTAAGCTGAGTGAGGAACATAAAAACAAGCTGCTACCGGGTTATACGCATTTGCAAATAGCAATGCCTTCTTCATTTGGATTATGGTTCGGAGCGTATGCAGAAAGTTTGGTTGATGATATGGAGTTGGCAGTTGCGGCTTATAATGTAACAAACAAAAACCCTTTGGGGTCGGGAGCTGGTTATGGCTCTTCATTCCCGTTGGACAGAAAAATGACAACAGAGTTGTTGGAATTTGAAACAATGAATTACAATGTAGTGTATGCACAAATGACTCGTGGAAAGACTGAAAAGATTTTAGCTATGGCGATGGCCTCTTTTGCAGCGACTCTTTCTAAGTTGTCTTATGATGTTTGTTTGTATATGAATCAAAATTTTGGATTTATTACATTTCCGGATGAATTTACAACTGGGAGTAGTATAATGCCGCACAAAAAGAATCCGGACGTGTTTGAATTAATACGTGCAAAATGTAATAAAATTCAAGCATTGCCAAACGAGCTTGCTTTGCTGACGAACAATTTACCTTCTGGCTATCATCGTGATATGCAGCTTACGAAGGAAAGTTTGTTTCCTGCAATTAAGGAGTTAAAAGATTGTTTCGAAATGACAGCCTTTATGCTGAGTCGTATCAAAATCAAAGAAAACATTCTCAAGGATGAAAAGTATAAGTACTTGTTTAGTGTGGAGGCTGTCAATGCTCAGGTTCTGGATGGAGTTCCTTTTCGTGAGGCGTATAAAAATGTGGGAAATGCAATCGAAAAGAACGATTTTAATTCTGAATTTGAATTGAACCACACACATGAAGGAAGTATCGGGAACTTGTGTAATGCCGAAATCAAAAAAGAAATGGCTCTGAAAGTGACGAAAATATTGAAGAGTTGATTTATTTTTAAAATAAATTTGTTTTGTATTTATTTTCTCCATTATCTTTGTCCCAGATTAAAAACAAAATGACACAACTTAATAGATATTTTTTCTTTCCTTTTTATCCGGGTTCTTATACGGGACACCCTGGGAGATTAATATGTCTAATTAAAAGATAAAACATACAATTCAACCAAAGGCGAGTCCCGATAATATCGGGACTCGCCTTTTTTAGTTAGGTTTATTGGCTTTGCCAATTAGCCAAATTTATTCCTGCGAAGGCAGGAATCTTAAACAGAATATTTAACAATTAAAACAGAAATAACATGAGAAATTTTAAAGTAGCAATTTTTGGAACAACAGCGTCATATCATGATTTGGCTGCTCAGAAATTTTATGGACAAGAAGTAGAAACGGTTGAGTGTTTTACTTTTCGTCAATGTTGCGATATGCTTAAAAATAATCATGCGGATTATGCTGTCATGGCGATTGAAAATTCTTTAGCCGGAAGTATTCTTTCGAATTACAATTTAATCAATGAATACCAACTCAGAATAATCGGGGAGCAATACTTAAAAATAGAATTGCATCTGCTAGCATTGAAAGGAGTAAAGATGGTTTCAATCGAATATATTCATTCGCATCCGATTGCATTGGCGCAGTGTACACAGTTTCTTGTAAAATATCCACACATTAAGATAGTGGAGCAAGGTGATACTGCTTCTTGTGTAAAAAATATCCGGGATAATAAATTAAAGAATGTAGCCGCAGTTGCGAATAGTTTGTCGTCAAAAATGTATAACGTGCCTGTTTTGGAAGCAAATATTCAGAACAACGAACAAAATTATACAAGGTTCATTATCCTTTCAAAAGGAGATGCACGGCCAGAGAATCCAAACAAGGCGTCAGTGTCTTTTCAATTGAAACATGAAATGGGAACACTCGCTGATGTGTTATCGGTTTTCAAAAAAAATAAAGTAAGCCTGTCAAAAATTCAAAGTGTGCCTGTTTTGGGAGAGCCAAGTGAGTATTCGTTTCATACAGATTTGGAATGGGAAGAATACGACTTTTTCCAAAAAGCATTGAAAAAAATTAAAAACGCTACTACCAATTTATCGGTTTTAGGTGAATATGTAAAAGCTAATATGAACGAGTAAGATGAAACCAAACATTACAATAACACCCGTATGCGGGTGGTTGCAAGGTGCAAAAAGACCTTTGATTATTGCTGGTCCGTGTAGTGCAGAGTCAGAAACACAAATACTAAATACAGCAAAGTCAATTTCAGCAATAGACGCAAACATCATTTTCCGTGCAGGAATTTGGAAACCACGTACTCGTCCGAATTCATTCGAAGGAATCGGAAGCATTGGTTTGCAATGGATGAAAAAAGTAAAAGAAGAAACAGGAATGTTAACATCTACAGAAGTAGCGAACGCACATCATGTTGAAGAATGTTTAAAAGCAGGAATCGACATTTTATGGATAGGAGCTAGAACAACCGTAAATCCTTTTTCTGTTCAGGAAATAGCTGATGCGATAAAAGGGGTGGATATTCCTGTATTTGTAAAAAATCCTGTTACTCCGGATATGCAATTGTGGATAGGTGCTTTGGAAAGGATCAATCAAGCGGGAATAACAAAAATAGCAGCTATTCACAGAGGTTTTCATTCGCATATGTCAACACCTTTTAGGAATGATCCTAAGTGGGAAATGGCAATTGAGTTAAGAACACTTTGTCCGGATTTACCAATCATTTGCGATCCGAGTCATATTTGCGGAAATACGGATTTGATTCCATACATTTCTCAAAAAGCTTTGGATATGGACATGCATGGGTTAATGATTGAAACTCATTGTATGCCTCAAATAGCCTTGAGTGATGCAAAACAGCAGTTGACACCCGCGCAGCTTTCGGATTTGATTAAAAAATTAGTGGTGAGAAAATCAAATTCACAGAACCCTGACTTTAAAAATAAATTAGAAGAGTTGAGGGAATCAATTAACAAAACAGATGAAGATCTTTTGCAAATTTTAATGAACAGGATGATAGTAGCTGAGAAAATTGGAGTATATAAAAAAGAGAATAATGTTACGATACTACAAACGAATCGTTGGGAAGATTTGTTAAATGAAAGGCTAAGCAATGCTGCTATGTTGGGTTTAAGTCAAGAATTTGTTCGAGCTTTATATATTTTGATTCACGAAGAATCAATCAGAAAACAAAACGAAATAATGAACTAAAATATTTAACATGAAAATTACAATTGTAGGTTGTGGAAATATGGGTTTAATTTATGCCCGTGCATTTTTGAAATATAACATTGTTTCAAAAGAAAATTTATTACTTGCCGAAAAAAATGAAGCAAGAAAACAAGAACTATTAAAGATCAATATTGGTGAGGTTTGTGTGGTTAATGATAAACGTATTTCGGAAAGCGATATTATTATTTTGGCAGTAAAACCTCAGGATTTTAATGAGCTGAGTGTTGATTTGAAACAAGTATTAAATAACAATATCATTATTTCAATTATGGCAGGAATGAAGTTGGAAAGAGTTGAAAATGCCTTAAATCAAAAATTTATTATCAGAGCAATGCCAAATTCCCCCGCTGAATTAGGAATGGGAATGACAGCTTTTACTAGTAGCAAGACTTTGTCGATTGAACAAATCCGTAAAGCTGAAAATTTATTATCAACTACAGGGAGAACAGTGTTTTTTGAAAATGAAAATTTATTGGATGCTGTTACGGCATTGAGTGGAAGCGGACCAGCATACTTTTTTTATATAGTAAAACAAATGGTAGAAGCTGGAAAACAAATGGGTTTTGATCAGCATACTTCCGAAATGTTAGTAAAACAAACCATGTTGGGTTCTTTTCATTTATTGAATACAGCTGATAAATCCTTGGATGAATTAATTAAAGCTGTTGCGTCAAAAGGTGGAACAACTGAAGCAGCATTATCTGTTTTTAATCAAACTGGTGTTGGAGAAAATTTACAAAAGGGAATTGTTAAAGCAAGGGATAGGGCAAGTGAATTATCGAAGTAAGCTATTTTAATTGACAAGATTGGCAACCGATGCACATAAATTGGCTGTTTTTAATACACTCTTTTTGAGCTTTTTTCTCTGATCTTGCTTCTATTTTTCTTACACTTGTGACAGTGCCATTTACTTTACATTCACAATTGTATTCCTTTTTACACGATGTGCCTAGACTGGCAATAATTATGCAGATTAAGATGTAAGTATTTTTCATTGTTTTTTAAATTAAACAGATGCTGTGGGTTTCTCAGCCAAATGCTCTTGCAGTCTGGCTAATACTTTCAAATCTTCTAAATCTTGTTTCCTGATTACATAGGTTTTGCTCCAGTTGTCGTGCCAACCTGTATTTGCCAAACAGGACAATGCTTCAAAAGGAACGATCCGCGAATAGGAACGCCCTAATATTTGATTGAATGTTGGTTTTTCTCCATACTCATCAACAACTACTCGTTTTAAAATCAGTTTCGCTAAACTTGCTTGGGTTGACGCTTCAAGAATAAGGTAGTAGCCCGGATATAATACAAGAATACTGAAAACTGTAATCATCGTTTCTCCACTACCTTCAATCCAATGTCCATTTCCTGTAAAACCAAGAATTAGTCCGAGTGCACCGCCAAAAAGAGCTTCAGCTATTGTATAAAAAACACGATCCAATAAAAAGTGGCCAAATCTGGGCCAACCTGTTACAAATGGCACTTCTTTATATCGGAACATATTTTTTTCAACTTCTACTAATTCTCCGGCTTTGTTTCTTTCTTTTCTTTTTACTGTATAATATTCTTTTATCTCAGTAATTTTTACTCGTTTGTCGTTCATTGGATGTTAGAATTAACTGGTGATAAAAGTCCATAATATAATAAATCTACAATTTTTCCCTCTGATGTTTTATGATCAGCTCTAAGATGACCCTCGATTTCAAATCCACAGCTTTCTGCTAATTTTCTTGCTGAAGTATTAGTTTCGTGTGTTCTTAAAAATAATTTTCTAAATTTTAGTTCATTAAAAACGTGTCTGATAACTATTGATAGAGCCTTTTTCGAAATATTTTTGCCAATATATTTAGCATCTAAAAAACAACCTAATTCGCCTTTGGGAATCTTCCATTCAATATTTTTTACATCGATAAACCCAACAATATTCTCAGTGCTATTATCTATAATAAGAAAAGGATAATAGGTTTTTTCTTTTAGACGAGTTAATTTTTCCGACATAAAAATTATTGTATCATCTAAAGTCTTAGTTTTTGATAAAGTAGTTGCAAAAAAATCTCCTAACCTATTCCTGTTATTTTCAATTAATAAAAAAAACTTTTCAGAATCTTCATGTATGGGTAATCGGATAGTGTAATTATCGAATTTCATTTACGGTATAGTAAAATTAATCATAGCATTTACGCTTTGAGTTCCAAGTGCAGCTAGCGTAAATGTATTGGTTAAATTACTATCCATCCAATCGCCAGAAGAGAAAGCGCCATCGCCATTTGCATCATATAGGGTATACAAGTAATAATTTTCTGGATGCATATAATTAAATGTAAATGCATTATCTGTAGAAGCTAAAAATACATAGCGCGATCTGTATTTTAACTGAGCGGGATTATAAGTCGTTCCACTAAATAATGGTTGAGTTGTAATCATTAAAAAAACTTTTTTTGCCGGATCGGGCACATGAGCTCCGTCAAAGCTAATATTAACAGTAGTTTGACCAAGGTAAGGTTGTGAAGCTTCATTATAAGGGTCAATTGCTATGTCGGCAGCAGAATAATAAATTGCTTCTGTTCGGCTATCAAATGTTGTAGAAAAATCTTTTACCATTTGCTTTTGAGGAAAACTAAATGCACTTATTGCAGACATAGTAGAAGTTGTGTCTTGCAACTTTGCTTTCCATAGCATGTGAGTTACAGGAGCAGATAGTGTATTGTATACATTTGTGTAAACGTGCAGAATTAAACTATCGTCTTTGAAAAGCACATCTGTATAAACCCTATTTTTCCCAGCTTTAAAATCAGAAAAACGATAAAAATAATTGTTCACCGTTTCAGAAACACTATCTACAACGGCATAAGCAATTCGTTGAGAACCAGCAAATCCGCCTCCGTTACGGAAAGCCATTTTGTATGAACCACCGTGTTTCACAATAAAAAATCCCATTAAGATATTGTTTACCGAATCCAGTTCGTTTTTAGCAGAAACTTGTGCTCCTGAAACCGGACGAAAATCTACAATCCACTCCGGATAACCGCCTAATGGAGTTGAAGAAGTAACCGGACCGTTCCAGATACCTGGTAGTCGTGATAAAATAGTGTATCCTGCTACAGGGGTAGACGAGTCAATTCCTCCTGAACCACCTGTAGTTGTGGGTGTTTCTTCAGTATCTTTTTTGTCTTTACAGGAACCAGCAATTAGTGTTGTAACTATAGAAAATGCAATAAAAAATTTAGAAGTAGTTTTCATTTTTTAAGTGTTTGAATTCTTAAATATAGCAAAAAAATCGTTTAAATTTGGTAAATATTAAAACACAATTAAATGTCACGTATTACATCTATAGAAGAGTATCATAAGGAATACAAACGAAGTGTAGAAAACCCAGAAGCTTTTTGGGCTGAGCAAGCAGAGCAATTTGTTTGGAAAAAGAAATGGGATAAAGTATTGGATTGGAATTTTAACGAGCCAGATATTAAATGGTTTGTTGGAGGAAAATTAAACATTACTGAAAATTGTTTGGACCGACATTTATCTGAGAGAGGAAATCAAACAGCAATTATTTGGGAGCCGAATAACCCTAATGAATCAGGGAGAAAAATTTCCTATAAAGAATTACATTCTGAAGTCTGTCGTTTCTCAAACGTATTGAAAAATAATGGTGCAAAAAAAGGAGATCGAATTTGTATTTATATGCCAATGATTCCTGAATTGGCAATTGCAGTTTTGGCCTGTGCGAGAATTGGTGCCATACATTCAGTTGTTTTTGGCGGATTTTCTTTTCAATCATTATCAGATAGAATTCATGATGCCGATTGCAACATTGTTATTACTGCTGATGGCGGATTTCGTGGCGCTAAGGATATTGCATTAAAAAGTGTTGTAGATGAAGCATTAAAAACATGTCCCTCTGTAAAAAAAGTAATTGTTACTAAGCGGACAAATTGTGAAGTGATCATGCAAAATGAACGTGATGTATGGTGGCATGATGAAATTAAAAAAGTAACAGATGATTGTTCTCCGGAAATGATGGATTCGGAAGATAAATTATTTATTCTTTATACTTCCGGTTCTACTGGAAAACCGAAAGGTGTAGTTCATACTTGTGGCGGTTATATGGTTTATACACAGTATACATTTGAAAATGTTTTTCAATACAAAAAAGGAGAAATTTATTGGTGTACTGCAGATATTGGTTGGATAACCGGCCATTCTTACTTGGTTTATGGCCCTTTGTTAAGTGGTGGTACAACATTAATGTTTGAAGGTATTCCTACATTTCCAGATGCTGGCAGATTTTGGCAGGTGATAGATAAGCATCAAGTAAATATTTTTTATACTGCGCCAACTGCTATTCGTTCCTTGGAAGCCTTGGGTTTAGATTTTGTAAAACCGTATAAATTGAATTCATTGCGTGTGCTGGGAAGTGTTGGTGAACCAATAAATGAAGAAGCTTGGCATTGGTACGATGAAAATATCGGCAAGAAAAAATGTCCGATTGCAGATACCTGGTGGCAAACAGAAACAGGAGGAATAATGATTTCTCCACTAGCTGGAATTACAAAAACAATTCCCGGTTTTGCAACATTGCCACTTCCTGGAATTCAACCGGTTTTGTTAGATGAAAAAGGAAATGAACTTGTGGGAAATAGTGTAGAAGGACGACTGTGTATGAAATTTCCGTGGCCTGGAATTATCAGGACTACCTATAATAATCATGCAAGATGTTACGATGCATATTTTTCACAATTTAAAGGATATTATTTTACAGGTGATGGTTGCAGAAGAGATGAAAATGGATATTACAGAATTACTGGAAGAGTAGATGATGTGATAAAAGTATCAGGACATTTGTTGGGAACTGCAGAGGTCGAAAATGCTATTAATCAACATCCGGATGTAGTTGAAAGTGCTGTTGTTGGCTTTCCTCACGATATTAAAGGTTGGGGAATATATGCATATGTTATTTTAGAACATGAAAGAAAAGATACCGATGAATTGAAGAAAGAAATTATAGCATCCGTAAATAAGTATATGGGAGCAATTGCAAAGCCTGATAAAATTCAAATAGTAAGCGGGTTGCCAAAAACCAGAAGCGGTAAAATTATGCGAAGAATTTTAAGGAAAGTTGCTGAAGGTGATTTTAGCAATTTGGGAGATACTTCCACTTTGCTCGATCCTGCTGTTGTTGAGGAAATAAAGGCTGGCGCTATCTAATATCTAATTTTTGTTAAAACTTTTATTCTTCCCTAATTTGCCATATCTTCGTCTCTTAAAGCCAAGCTGTGTCAGATAGTCTAGTTATTATACCAACCTATAACGAAAAAGAAAATGTTGAGCGAATGATTCGTAAAGTGTTTTCTTTGTCTGTTCCTTTCCATTTATTAATTGTAGATGATGGCTCACCTGATGGGACAGCTGATATTGTTAAAAAATTGATGCAAGAGTTTTCCGGACGATTATTTATAGAAGAACGCAAGGGAAAATTAGGTCTAGGAACAGCATATATACATGGTTTTAAGTGGGCATTAGAAAAAAAATATGAATACATTTTTGAAATGGATTGTGATTTTTCTCATAATCCGGATGATTTGATTCGTTTACGTGAAGCATGTCTTGCTGGTGCGGATGTAGCGATTGGTTCACGTTATGTAAAAAACGGGAAAGTGGAAAATTGGCCAATGGGAAGAGTATTAATGTCATACTTTGCATCGGTATATGTTAGAATTGTTTTGTGGGTTCCTATTAAAGATACAACTGCTGGATTTAAATGCTATAAAAGAAAAGTGTTGGAAAGGATTAATTTTGATGACATAAAATTTGTTGGCTACGCTTTTCAAATAGAAATGAAATACACAGCTTATAAGTTAGGATTTAAAATTGTGGAAGTTCCTATCACATTTATAGATAGAATTGAAGGAGCTTCTAAAATGAGCAAAGGGATTTTCAAAGAAGCATTTTGGGGCGTTTTACAAATGAGATTTAAAAAAATAAAGTAGAGCCCAGAGAGTTATCCTCCGGGCTTTTTTATTAATACAAAATGGGAAGAATACTAATAAAGAATGTAAACATTGTTAACGAAGGAACAATCGTTACAGGAAATGTACTTATTGATGGAAAATATATTTCCAAAATTTCTTCAACTGAAATTACTGCTTCGGTAGATAAAATTATTGATGGAAAGGATCAATATTTATTTCCAGGTTGTATCGATGATCAGGTACATTTTCGTGAGCCAGGTTTAACTCATAAAGGGGAAATTTATACCGAAGCAAAAGCAGCTGTAGCGGGAGGAGTAACTTCGTTTATGGAAATGCCAAATACAGTTCCTAACGTGTTTACCCAGGAATTATTGGAAGATAAATACAAGCGGGCATCCGAAGTTTCACTTGCTAATTACTCATTTTTTATGGGTGCTTCTAATGATAATTTAGAAGAAGTATTAAAAACAAATCCCAAAAATGTTTGTGGAATAAAAGTGTTTATGGGTTCCTCAACCGGAAATATGTTGGTGGATAAAAAAGAAACGTTGGAAGGGTTGTTTTCGAAATGCAAAATGTTGATTGCAACACATTGTGAAGATGAAGCAACCATCAAGCACAATATGCAGGTTTATAAAGATAAATATGGAGAAGATGTTCCTGTTGAGTGCCATCCTCTAATCCGTAGTGAAGAAGCCTGTTATAAGTCTTCCTCATTAGCCGTTGAGTTAGCAAAAAAGTACAACACCCGATTACACATTCTACACATTTCTACAGCAAAAGAGGTGGAGCTGTTTGAAAATAAAGCACCATTAAAAGAAAAAAGAATAACTGCTGAAGCCTGTATTCACCATTTATGGTTTTCGGATGCAGACTATAAAACTAAGGGGAATTATATAAAGTGGAATCCTGCTGTAAAAAAGGCAAGCGACAGAGATGCAATTTTGAAAGCGGTGTTGGATAATAAAATTGATGTAATTGCAACTGACCACGCACCACATACTATTGAAGAAAAAGAACAAACGTATTTTAAAGCACCATCAGGCGGGCCACTTATTCAACATTCATTAACTGCAATGATTGAATTGCACAAGCATGGAAAGATAACACTCGAAAAGATTGCAGAAAAAATGGCACATGCAGTAGCTGATTGTTTTCAAATTGAAAAACGTGGTTACATCCGTGAAGGTTATTTTGCTGATTTAGTTTTAGTTGATTTGAATTGTACTCAAACTGTTGATAAATCTAATATTCTATACAAATGCGGTTGGTCACCGTTTGAAGGTGTTACATTTCATTCAAAAGTAAAATATACATTTGTGAGTGGACATCTGGTTTATGAGAATGGTCATTTCGATGAAAGTTGTAAAGGTGAGCGAATGAGTTTTGTCAGATAATGTTAAATTAATTTGTTTTGGTTGTACTCTATACTTTTCTTCGTCCGTTTTCTCTAGTTGCATTAAATGTCTATTACAGAATTAGTGTTACAGGAAAAGAGAATGTTCCTGCCGGTGCTCCAATTATTTTTGCTCCAAGCCATTCTAATGGTTTTGTTGATCCTGTTATCTTGGCGATGCAAGTAAATCGCAGAGTTCGTTTTTTTGCAAGAGGAGATGTATTCAAAGGAAAGCTTGCAAAATTTTTATTGAATCAAATGAATACGAGTCCGATGTATCGTATGCAGGAAGGGTATGCAGAAATTAAAAAGAATGATAAATCGTTTGAAGAGTGTAAAACACGTTTATCTCAAAATAAAATTATATTGATTTTTCCTGAAGGGATAGCAAATTCAGACAGACGTATATATCCTTTGAAAAAAGGATTATCAAGAATTGCCCTTCAAACAATGGAGACTTTAAAATATGAAAAAGAGATTTTTGTTATTCCCGTTGGTTTAAATTATGAGGCGCAAACCCGGTTCAGAAGTAAAGCTTTTGTAGAAATAGGAAAACCAATTTCTGTAAAAGATTATGAAGCAAGATACAAAGAAGACAAAGTAAGAGCGATTAATGAGTTTACCAAAAACTTAGAAAGTAAACTCGGCCAATATGTTCATCATATTGCGAATCCTGAAAATGATACTTTAGTAGGAGATATCGAAGCAGTTTATACTTATGAGCTGTTGAAAGATAAAAAAATGAATCCCGATTTGTTACACAATCAAGGATTAGCAACGTATGAAATTATTAATATGGTGAATGCACTGGAGCAGTACCAGCCACAATTACTGGAGAATTTAAAAATCTTATTGAGAAATTATAGAAACTTATTGGAGAAGTGCCGTTTGCGCGATCATTTGCTCAGGGAAGAAAGTGTTAACAGGATGAATTTCGGCACATTTTTAATAGATTATTTAATTATTTATTTAGGTATTCCAATTTATCTTTTAGGTTTACTATTTAATTATTTTCCTTATTTCCTTGCTAAAAAACTGGCAGATAAAAAAGTAAAAAAAGCTGAATTTTACACTTCTTTCAGAGCCAATCTCGCTTTAATATTTTGGACGTTTTATTTTTTTATTCAACTATTAATTGTTGCTTTGGCTTTTAAAAATTGGACGTTATTGGGTGTATTTGCTTCTTCAATTATTTTTTCAGGATGGTATGTTCTTAAATTTTATCCCGTGATGAAAAAAATATTCGGCCGTTGGCGATTGCTACGTATGGTGAGAAAAGACAAAAAAACGGTTGAACAATTAATGAACGACAGAAATGTAGTAATGTCTATGCTTGCTAATGCAAAGGAAACATATTTAAACCTTCTAAATAAATAGGTCATGAAATTTGGGAATGTAGAATCAATAAAAGGCATCGACTTTAGTCTTCCTAAAGATCATTCAGATACAAAAATAGTTTTGGGTGGAAAGGAAGCTAAGAAATTAGATATTTCTGTTGGTTGTGCCAAATGGAATAAAACCGATTTAAAAAATTTTTATCCTAAAGGAACAAAAGATGAGTTGGCATATTATTCTACCCAATTCAACAGCATTGAACTAAATGCAACGTTCTACCAGCCTTACGGGAAAGAGCAGTTTGTAAAATGGAGAGAAAAAACACCAAAAGGGTTTAAGTTTTTTCCTAAAATCCCTCAGACTGTAAGTCACCTGAAACGTTTAAATGAAGTTAAAAACCTGACAGACGAATTTTGTTTGTCTGTATCTGGACTGGAAGAAAAATTAGGAATGGTTTTTTTACAAATGCATGATAATTTTAAACCAAAGGATTTCGACAGACTAGAAAAATTTGTGAGAGAGTTTCCAAAAGATGTTCCATTAGCTGTTGAACTTAGAAATGCAGAATGGTTCAATGTAAAAGCTGATTTCGAAAAAGTATCAGCTCTGTTTAAAAAGTATAAAGTAACAAATGTTATAGTTGATACTGCGGGCAGAAGAGACATTATTCACATGAGATTAACTTCACAAACTGCCTTTGTAAGGTATGTGGGTGATAACCACGGCTGTGATTATTCCCGCTTAGATCCTTGGATAGAAAGAATTGCTAAATGGAAAAAAGAAGGCTTGAAAGAATTGTATTTTTTCCTCCACCAGAATCATGAATTGGAGTCGCCTTTACTTTCTGCTTATTTTTTAGAAAAATTAAATAAGAAGCTTGGAGCAAAATTGCATATTCCCGAAAAGCCTCTGCCTGTTTTGAAATCAAAGGCCGGAAAAGGACAGGGAGAGTTGTTTTGATTCCCCCTTTGAAAAGGGGGAAAGGGGGATTGATTCCTTAAATGAACCATATCATTTCTTACAATACTTTTCCGATTCTTCTATCGAATATTTCTTTTCCAAATCAACATCATTCATTCCTTTTTTATTTCCCCAGGAAAACAGCCATTCAAAAAAAGGTAACATTTTATTTGTTTTGATCTGCTCTAAAAAGTAGACTTCATGTTCTTTCTCTTTTATCCCCATTTCGTAAAGGCATTTATCATGTTCCTTTATTCCCAATGAATGAAACATGTGCATCATTCTGAAATATTCACATACATTTCCGCTTTCTAATCGCCCTGCAAAATAAAAAGGCATAAACCAACCTATTACATAGCAGCCACCAGAAATGATTTTGCCAACGACATGAAACCGGAATTCATAATATTTTGATGGGGAAACATTGTATTGTTGCATTATGCGAAGGACTTCTTTGCGATGATGCCATTCGTCCAACTCTATCTGATAAATAGCTTTTTTCTCTTCAGGATTTTTTACAGCTCCCGCATGACCTTGATAGGCAAAAGCAGCAGCTTTTTCTGCTGAATAAGCCATTTTTAAAAGGTCGATTAGTTCGGGGTGATTGAGTCGCATTTTATTCTTTCACTCTATTAAATTTCAAAGCTTTTAACATCCAATCAGGTAATGGTTTTGAAGAATCACGTTTTTTTAAATCCAAATACCAGCCTAGTTTTTTCATGATTGGAATTTTTTTGGTCTGAACAAATTCAATTAGTGCGCCATCCGGATCTTCAATATAACTGAAATGTCCGGCAGCTTCACCCATATCAAAATTCTCACCTCCATCAATTGTAAATGGGTGACCTTTTTCTGCACAAACCTGTTTCATTGCTTTTTGATCGCTGATGTCGAAACACAAATGGATAAATCCTTGGTCGCCCCATAGACGGTTTTCGAATATTTTACGTGGACTGCGTTCCAAAGTTTTTACCAATTCAATTTCGCTGGAACCTAATAATTTTGAAAAAGCACCAACACGAGGTTTGCTGTGTTTTAATAATACACGGTGAACTTTCTGAGTTCCACTTGGAAAAGTTTTCAAATCATCAAATGTTCCTTGTTTGTCATATACAACGGTATCGTAACCTAGCACATCAGCATAGAATTTTTTAGATTTTTCTATATCGGTCACACCAATTACCATTCCTGATGGTCCGCCTGTTAATTGCATTCCTTTTCCAAACCAGGAATCACTTTTTATAATTTGAAAAAGATTGTTCCATGGGTCACGTAAATAAAATGTATCATTTCCATTTGGATCTTTTACTATTTCGGAAATTAGATTTACATTTTTTGATTTTAGAAAGTCATAAGAACCTTTTACATCGCTGGTTTTCATTTTAGCACAATAGAATCCTAAATCACCTAATTGTAATTCAAAAGAACAAGGTTCAGGTTTACGACTGGTGTATTGCCAAATTTCAAATCCTCCACCACCTTTTAGATTGATGGCTAAAATAGCATGACGCATATGCGGTTTCCCTCCGGTGTAAGGCAACATTAAATTTGCTTCTGCTGCTTCTTCAAAAATGGGAATATCCATTCCAAAATGTTTTGCATACCATTTAAATGCTTCATGCACATTGGGAATCCCAACTCCTACTTGTTGAATTCCAGCTATAGTCGGTTTAGTCATATAGTTGATTAGGTTAATTTAGTTAATTAAGTTATTTAGGAAAAATCCCCAGCCCCAATACCTCAATTAACTATTTTACTTATTTAACTTTTACTCCGGTTTCTGTTTTCGTATCAATCGTGTAAATAAATTCGGAAAAAAACGTTTCACCCAAATGGCTCTTAACTCTTTTCCTCCGATAAAAATTTCGTATTTATTATTTCCTATTCCTTTTAAAACTTGTCTTGCACATTCTTCTGCACTTAATCCCTCCGACTGACTTTGGTCCATTTTATTATGCTTTCCACCTGTTCCTGTTATTGCATTGATAGAAATGTCGGTTTTAATTTTGCCCGGACAAACTATCAATACTTTTATATTGTCATTAAAAATTTCCATTCGTAATGCTTCAAAAAATCCCTGAAGAGCATGTTTGGAAGCAGAGTAGGCAGAGCGGAAGAAAAACCCAAATTTTCCGGCTATACTACTCATTACTATAATGTGTCCACTTTTTTGTTTTATCATAAAGGGTAATACACTTTTTGTAAGTGCAATAGTTCCAAAAAAATTGATTTCCATTATTTTTCTATCAATTTCAATAGGAGTTTCCAAAGTGAGTGAGCGCTGACTGATTCCACCGTTGTTTACCAGAATATCAATCCGGCTAAACTTATCAATTACGGTTTTTGCTAATTCGTTTGTTTTAGAAGTATCGGATAAATCCAAAGGAAGAATAAGGATATCTGAGTCGGGGAGGTTTAAGGATTGTTTTACTCGGTTAAGTTCCTCTTCTCTACGTGCAGAAAGTATGAGTTTGGCCCCTTCTGAAGCGAAAGCTTTAGCTATGGCTTCACCTATTCCTGACGAGGCTCCGGTAATCCACACTACCTTATTTTTATTCATACTCATTCTTTACAAAAATAGCTTAATTTTCGTATTAATTTTGCGTAATTTTAAACAATAATCTATCGAGGAATGGGTTTATTAATGTAGTAGAATGCTATTTTAAAATGAAAAAAATATTTCCCCTTTTATGTATTATATTAATTTGCGCTTGTACTTCTATTGAGGAGCGTCCAAGCATACCTGATACTGTTTTCTCTCAGGAAAAAATGGCAGAAGTGATGGTGGATGTTCATTTGTTGGAGGCTTCACTTAATGTGAACGTATATAATAAAGATCAGATTATTGTTGCAAATAACATCCAGCCGAATTCAGATATTTTAAAGAAAAACAATGTTACGAAAAAACAGTATGAGGAAAGTTTTGCTTTTTATTCTCAAAACCCGCTTCTGTTAACCGAAGTATATCAGTTGGTCTTAAATAATTTGAGTAAGATGCAAGCCGAAGTGATGAATAAGAAATAGATACAGATAACCAATAAAAACGAATGTTGCGAATAAGAGCGGGGAATAACAATTTAGAAATAGCCTGAAATAAAAATTAGTAATATTCGTAAAGATTCGATATCCGTAGCTTAAAACTCTACTTTTTCGATTTGCATACCAATTAATTTTGAAATATGGTTAGCTTCATCCACACTTTCTTTATCTCCTTTTTCATATTTCCAAATGATAATTAATTTTTTATCTTTTTGAAGAACTGATTTACAATTTTCGAAAAATATCAGGAGAAGTTTGTTAAAAATAGAATTGCAATATTCTATTTTTAGTTCTATAGTGGTAATGTCTTTTGGTTTGGCAAGATACTGATCCAGCCATGCGTTTAAAGGTTTAAAAAGCTGATAAATATCGTTTGAATAAGCTCTTCCGGATATTTTTAATACACCTGTTGTTGGGTTGAAATTTATCTCTGGAGTTTCCTTTGTTTTTTCAATAATTAATGCGTCCATACTATAATAAATTGAGTAGATTTTATCTATTTATAAAAGTACGAAAAATAATTATGCTTTTTTTAAAGAAAATGAAAAAACTGTTCCGGCTCCCTCCGTACTCATTACATTGATCGATTGATTGTGAGCTTCTATTATGTGCTTTACAATGGCTAAGCCCAATCCGGTGCCTCCTTGTTCCCGGGAGCGGCTTTTATCTACTCTGTAAAAACGCTCAAATAAACGGGGTAAATGTTCTTTTTCTATTCCTATTCCATTGTCGGCAATTTCAACCATTACGTTTTCCCCAACATCGTAAAATCTGATTTTTGTTTCACCATATTCTTTACCATACTTTACAGAATTTACAATTAAATTCACCAATACTTGGCGGATTCTGAATCTGTCAGCAAAAACAAAAATGGGTTTCGAATCTTCGGGTAACGTAAGAATAATGCCTTTTGCAGTAGCTTTCATTTCTTGTGCGTCTGCCACATCTTTAGCAAGGGTAAATATGTCGAAACGCTCCGGTTCAATTTGTAATTCTCCGGTTTCTAATTGAGAAATTGCTTCTAAGTCGTCAACAATAGTTATCATTCTGTCAATACTTTTTTCGGCCCGTTCCAGATAATTTCTGTTAATGCTTGGGTCTTCCAATCCGCCATCCAGCAATGTTAATACGTATCCCTGAATATTGAAAATTGGTGTTTTTAATTCGTGAGAAACGTTTCCCAAAAATTCTTTTCTATAAACTTCCAGTTTTTTCAAGCGCTCTATCTCCTCTTTACGATCATCAGCCCAAGCATTAATTTCTAAATCTAAATTGTGAATTTCGTTGCTAGAGTAGTTTGGATTTGAGGATGGATTGTCGCTACTTGCTCTATATTTTTTTACTGTGTCGAGCAGTGCATTTATTTTTTTTAAAACAAACACATTTACAAGTATAAAAATAAGGGCAGAAGTTACAAAGGAAATTCCAAAACCTAAAAGTGCTAAATTTATTCTAACATGACCTTGGGATTTTGTATAAAGAAGGATGCTTACTAATACTATAGCAGGAAAGAGAACAACAATGAAGTAGAAAAGATTTTTGGGAGAAATTTGTTTCATTTAAAAGTATAGATTCTAAAACAAATTTAACAAATTAAACAAACAATATAAAAATCCGCATAAATCCGTTTTATCTGCGTCATCCGCGTTCCATCAAAACTCGAATTTATAACCAATTCCTTTTACTGTTTTGATAAAGTCTTCACCCAATTTTTCACGTAATTTACGGATGTGTACGTCAATGGTTCTATCGCCTACAACTACATCACCACCCCATACTGTATCTAAAATAACATCTCTTGTAAATACTTTTCCGGGTTTTGATGCTAGAAGTGCAAGTAATTCAAATTCTTTTTTCGGAAGATTAATTTCATTTCCGTCTTTTATAATTAGATAACGCTCTCTGTCAATTTTAATTCCACCCATTTCCACTTTGTCAGTCGACTTGCTTGAATCTGAATTTGCTCCACGTCTTAACAAAGCTTTTATTCTGCTAATTAAAACTCTTGGTTTAATAGGTTTGTTGATATAATCATCAGCACCAACATCAAATCCTGCTATTTGGGAATAATCTTCGCTACGGGCAGTTAAAAATGCTATCATCACATCCTTCAAGCCGGTAATTTCTCTGATTTCGCGACAGGTTTCAATGCCATCCATATCTGGCATCATCACATCCAATATAATTAAATGAGGGTTTTCTTTTTTTGCTACAGTTACTGCTTCTTTGCCATTGTTGGCTGTAAATACATTGTATCCTTCTTTCTTAAGATTGTAACTTAAGAATTCTAAAATATCCGGTTCGTCATCAACCAACAGTATTTTGTAATGCGCATTCATCATATTTAATACTTTATTTCTATAAAAATACGGACATTTTTAGTAAGATATGTAAACTATTTATTAAGTAATTGTTAATATATGTACTTCTTTGTACACTCTAAATTATTAAGCAATGAGAGTATTTTGTTAAATTTGTGGAAACAACAAAATCAATGGAAAAAGCTGAAATGATTAAAAGCTATCAAAGGCTTTTGGAAGGAAACAAAAACTGGGCTGCGGAAAAATTAAAACTTGACCCTGACTATTTTAAAGATTTATCCCTGGGGCAAAACCCTGAATATTTATGGATTGGTTGTTCCGATAGCAGAGTGCCTGCAAATGAAATCACGGGAACCAAATCAGGGCATATATTTGTGCATCGAAATATTGCTAATGTGGTAGTGCATACTGATATGAACTTGTTGAGTGTATTGTATTATGCAGTTGAAGTTTTGCATGTAAAGCATGTTATTGTTTGTGGACATTATGGTTGTGGAGGAGTAATTGCTGCAATGAATAATAGCGATAATGGGTTTGTAAATAATTGGCTGAGAAATATTAAAGAAGTTTACGAAAAGTATAAAACTGAATTAAATTCAATTTCTGATATCAGACAAAGAGAAAATAGATTAGTAGAACTCAATGTTATTGAGCAGGTCCATAATTTGGGGAAAACCAAAATAGTTCAGCAGGCTTGGGAAAGAAGGGACTTACAAATTCACGGTTGGGTATATGGACTAGATAATGGATTGATTAAAGATTTAAACGTAATGGTTGATGAAATAAGCGATTTGTCTCCTATTTTTAGGTTTGATCTTTAAAAATTCATGTTAAAAATCTTTAAAAATTAATTTAACTGAATCTTGAGCCCATTTTTTTTGCATATTTGTGCAAATTCATGAAAAGAATAATCGCATATAGTCTTTTAATACTAGTAACATTTGCTTTTAATTATAAAGCAATCAGTTATTTTGTATGCTCATCTTATGAGTCTATAGCTTTTGTTATGGATTGTGAAGAAGAAAAATCCGAGTCTGAAAAATCTAATGAAAAGGAAGAAAAAAAGGAAAAAGAGATTTCAGAATATTTATTTCACAAAAAAGTTACATCATTTATAGTTCTGCACAATTTGTCATTTGACAGAATGCATAATTCTATTTTCATTCCATCTGATTACAGCCAGTCTGTATTCATGCCACCCGAGCTGGCTTAATTTCTAAGGTATTAGTTTTTAATACCATCTATTTCAAAACACAATTTTTTAAAAAGTCATAGGACTATTAGGGTTCTTGTGTTTTCTATTATTTTATTTCTCATTTATTTAAATTTTATTTTTATGAATACTCCAAAAGGATTAACCTTTAAGTATTTGAAAAATGATTTGCCAGCAGGTCTAGTCGTTTTTCTTGTAGCCTTACCATTATGTTTAGGTATTGCATTAGCCTCAGGCGCACCTTTATTTTCAGGAATTATTGCTGGAATAGTTGGTGGAACAGTTGTAGCATTTACAAGTGGATCACCACTTAGCGTGAGTGGCCCTGCAGCCGGCTTAACAGTTATTGTATTGAATGCTATAACAACTTTAGGAAGTTATGATGTGTTTTTGCTTGCTGTTGTACTGGCTGGATTGATACAAATTGTTTTGGGTTTTTTAAGAGCGGGAGTTATTGGATATTATTTTCCTTCCAGCGTAATCAAAGGAATGCTGGCTGCGATTGGAATCATTTTGATTCTGAAACAAATTCCACACGCAGTTGGATATGATATAGATAATGAAGGAGATTTTGATTTTTTTCAATCAGATGGACACAATACATTTTCAGAAATTTTTTATGCACTTAATTATATTCATCCTGGTGCAGTAATTATAGCAGTCATTTCGCTTTTCATTTTGATAATGTGGGAACGACCGTTCTTGAAAAAATATTCATTCTTCAAAATTGTTCCAGGTGCATTGTTAGTTGTGATATTAGGAATTTTGATAAATGAATGGTTTAAGACAAATAATCCTGGTTTGTATTTATCTGGTGATAAATTAGTGCGATTGCCAGTTGCTAATTCTGCAAAAGAATTTATTGGACAATTTACGCTACCTGATTTTTCAGCTTTTAATAATTATCATGTTTATGTTATTGCGTTTACCATTGCAATTATTGCAAGTTTGGAAACATTATTATGTGTTGAAGCTGCAGACAAGTTGGATCCATACAAACGTGTGACGCCTACCAACAGAGAGTTAAAAGCTCAGGGTTTAGGGAACTTAGTTTCAGGTTTAATTGGAGGAATACCTTTAACTGCTGTAATTGTAAGAACATCTGCAAACGTAAATGCTGGAGGTAAAACTAAACTATCTGCGATTATTCATGGTTTATTTTTATTGTTAAGTGTGATTGGTTTAGCCACGGTTCTTAATAGAATTCCCTTAGCATGTCTAGCAGCTTTGCTATTAGTAGTAGGATATAAACTTGCTAAAGTGTCTTTATTTAAATCAATGTTCAAATTAGGCTGGGAACAGTTTTTACCTTTTGTAATTACTGTTGTTGCTATTCAATTTTCTGACCTTCTAAAAGGAATTGCAATTGGAATGGTAGTGGCAATCATTTTTATTTTTAAAAATATGTACCAACGTTTAGCTAAAACACCTGCTGTTGTTGGTCACAAACAAACAATGGGGGCAGCAATAGCTCAGTTGATGAGAAATAATTATAAAACAGAATACTATTATAAAAAACACGAATATAAACCAGGTGAAAAAATAATCATTCAATTAGATGAAGATGTATCCTTCATTAATAAAGGAAGTATAGCGTTTACTCTTGATGATCTTCCTGAAAATTCATCAGTATTAATTGATGGAAGTAAGTCGCACAGTATCGATATAGATGTGCTTGAAATTTTTCACAATTTCAAAATTAACGCAGAATTAAAGAATATAAAATTAGAGTTTAAAAATGTTCCAGAATTTAAAGGGACATCAGGACATTAAAAAAGAAATTATTTATGAAAACACATACCGCGGAAACACAAGCATCCATGACGCCATTGAGGGCGTTGGAAATATTAAAAGAAGGGAATAGCCGTTTTGTTAAAAATTTAAAAGCGAACCGAAATTTGCTACAGCAAGCAAATGACACAAGGGAAGGACAATGGCCTTTTGCAGTAATACTAAGTTGCATTGATAGTCGTACTTCAGCTGAGTTGATTTTTGATCAAGGTTTAGGGGATATTTTTTCCATCAGAATTGCCGGCAATGTAGTAAATACAGATGTGATTGGAAGTATTGAGTTTGCATGTAAAGTTGCTGGTTCAAAATTAATTGTAGTGCTAGGGCATTCTCAGTGTGGTGCTGTAAAAGGAGCCTGCGATCATTTGGAATTAGGAAATCTTACTGAGCTTTTGTCAAAAATTCAACCGGCAGTTTATCAAGAAACAATGACTACCGCTCCCGATAAAAGAACTTCTGAAAACGAAATATTTGTGGAAAATGTTTCAACAATCAATGTTAAACGATCAGTTAAAACAATTGTAGATCGAAGCTATATTCTTGAGCAGATGATTGAGAATGGAGAAATTGCAATTATTGGTGCAAAGCAAAATTTAGAAACTGGAATAGTAGAGTTTTTTGAAGATTCAATGATTTGCGGAAAATCAGACGTTAGGGCACAAATGAGTTATTAATTTATTCAATTAATGTTTTAAGTAAAACTTAAAGTAATGAACGACACTATCACTCTTGAAAAAAAGGCTTCAGCTGTTAATACTTCGTTTGACGAAAAGCATGTATTACATGAGCTGAAGCATTATTTGCCAACGCAAACGCCTCTTAAGGATTTTATCCATCATAATTCTTTACATGCTTTTCAAAGCATGAAATTTTATGATGCTATTTTCAAAGCTTCTAAAATATTTGGCTTCAAAGCAACATTGCAGCTCGATGATTTCAGAAAGATGTATGAGAATGGCCGAATTAAAAAAGAAGTCCTTGATAAAATCATCAACGATAAAAAAGGGGCAGATCAATTTTCAAATTGGAAAGAAAAACTTCTTTCTAAAGAATATAGCGAATCAATCTTTCCACGAGTAGGTGTTTTGCGTGCAAATTGGAAGTCGAAATACAAGATAGATTTAGATACAATGGTCCAACCGACTCTATTTCGTATTCTTTGCAGTTATCTTGATCAAGGAATTTCCGTTTGGGATTTTCCTCAAGAGAATAAAGGATTTTTAAATGCGATTAAAGATCTTGAGAAAAACAGTTTCGCCAGTTTTTTTAAAACGAAAAGAGCAAAGAAATATCTAGAGGATGGGCTAGGAATAAAAGAGCTTTTGAAAATAGTTGTTGGTAATGAAGCTTATTTTGAACAATATTTGTTTGATCAACAGTTCAGTCACAGAGGTTGGTCCGGGATGGTTTCAGCAATTGAAGACCAACCCAGTGTGTTGCTTGATAAAAGAGTAATCTCGCTTAATGATCTCATCGTTTTTGATTTGCTTCTTGAAATCGATGCATTGGATAAACAGTTCGGAAACAGTTGGGAACCTTTGTGTAAGAATATTAGCACTCCTCCTGTAGATCTTTTTGCCGATGCTACTCTTACAGAACTAGATGAAGTATTTAAACTTTGGCAAGATGCATTTGAGTGGAGTTATTATGATGAAGTTCTTGCAGGAATTGCAATCGGAAAGAAAAAAGAAATTGTTGTTCCTGTAAAAACAAGTTTTCAAGCAATGTTTTGTATTGATGAACGTGAATGTTCTATAAGAAGAAATATTGAGCATGTTGATCCCAATTGTGAAACATTAGCTGCACCTGGATTTTTTGGAGTTGAATTTTATTTCCAACCTCAGAATGCAAAGTTTTACGACAAACTTTGTCCGGCACCTGTTACTCCTAAGTATTTAATAAAGGAAATAAATGCGAAAGGCGAAAGAAAGCATGAATTACTGTATACAAAAAAGAACCATACTTTTTTTATCGGTTCTCTGATTACTATGTTCTTCGGATTTATATCAGCGCTGAAATTATTTCTTACAGTGTTTCGCCCTAAAATGAGTCCGGCTATTTCTAATGCATTTATTCATATGGATAAAACTGCAACACTTTCAATTGAAAATAAAGATTTAAACGATCGTGAGAATGATTTGCAGATTGGTTTTACAATTGAAGAAATGGCAGCAAGAGTTGAAGGATTGTTACGTGGAATAGGAATGGTTAAAAATTTCGCGCCAATAGTTTATGTGATTGGACATGGTTCGAGTAGTGCTAATAACCCTCATCACGGAGCACATGATTGCGGAGCTTGTAGTGGTAGACCAGGTTCAGTAAACTCACGTGTGTTTGCATTTATGACCAATCATCCGAAAGTTAGAGCAATGTTAAGTTCACACGGGTTGGTAATTCCAGAGTCAACTCAATTTGTTGGTGGTTTGCATGATACTGCAGCCGATGAAATAGAATTTTATGATGAACAAGTATTGAATTTTGTGAATACAACCGCTCACAAAGAAAATAAAATTGCGTTTGAAAATGCATTGGACTTAAATGCAAAAGAACGATCAAGAAGATTTGCATCCATCAATACAAAAGGAAGTTTGAGACAAACAAGAAAAGCGATTAAAGATCGTTCTGTTTCTTTGTTTGAGCCTCGTCCTGAATTAGGTCATGGAACAAATACGCTTTGTATAATTGGAAGTAGAGAACTTACAAAAGGATTATTTTTAGATAGACGAGCATTCATGAACTCGTATGATTATCGAACTGATAAAGATGCAACATTGCTTACAGGAGTGATGCGACCGATTGGTTTGGTTTGCGGTGGTATTAATCTTGAATATTATTTTTCAAGAGTTGATAATCACAAATTAGGTGCAGGAACAAAATTGCCTCACAATGTAATGGGGTTGATAGGTGTTGCAAATAGCGCAGACGGTGATCTCCGACCTGGATTACCATTGCAGATGATTGAAGTACATGATCCTGTTCGCTTACTTGTTATAGTTGAGCATTATCCTGAAGCGGTTATGAAAGCCATCACCATAACACCTGAAATTTTTGAATGGTATAAAAATGAATGGGTTCATATTGTTGCTTTGAATCCTGAAACAAATAAGTTTCATTATTTTAAAAATGGCGAATTTACAGAGTATACACCTCTTACAAAAGAGCTTGGAACTATAAAGGATATGAAGTCGTTTGTGGAAGCTGCAAAAGAAATGGAAACAAATCATATCGTTGACGCAACAAAAGAAAATTTACCGGTTTATTCACTAGAAAATTAAATAGAGTATGACACAATTATTACAATTTTTTATTTGGCTTCCTCTTTTTGGATTTATCATTAGTTTGATGTTGCCTCGAAAAAATGAACGTTTGATTTCATCAGTTACCATTGGAACTGCAGGAATAAATCTGCTTTGTGTTCTTTCATTTGTCACTTATTGGTTTGTGAATGGGCATCCAGTGTTGGATATTAAACAGTTTGTATTTTACAAAGCTCATGACATAGAAATATTTCTTGATTTTTATTTCGACAAAACAACAGCCGTATTTGCAGTTGTTGGAGCAGTGTTAGCTTTTTTAGTTGCCGTATTCAGTCGTTTTTATATTCATCGTGATGGAGGTTTCAAACGATTCATGAATAATATTCTGATGTTTTTTGTTGCTTATAATCTCGTTATTTTTTCTGGAAATTTTGAAACATTATTTACAGGTTGGGAAATTCTTGGTATCTGTTCCTTTTTATTAATTGGGTTTTATCGCGACAGATATTTGCCGGTTAGAAATAGTTTGAAAGTGATTTCAGTTTACCGTTTGGGTGATATATGTTTAATTCTCGCAATGTGGATGAGCCATCATTTGTGGCACGAGAATATAACTTTTATTAAAATGAACGATTCAGTTGCTGTCGCTTCTTTAATTCAAGATCACTATTTGTACGTGGTTTTTATTGGGGTAATGTTAGTGGTTGCCGCTGCTGTTAAATCTGCTCAATTGCCTTTTTCTTCTTGGCTTCCAAGAGCTATGGAAGGACCAACCACCTCCAGCGCTATTTTTTATGGATCACTGTCAGTTCACTTAGGAGTTTTTCTTTTATTGAGAACATATCCATTTTGGGAAAACATTTTGGCGATAAAAGTAAGCGTTGTTGCGGTTGGATTATTAACTTCAATAATTGCTTCCGGTATTGCTAAAGTGCAATCGACAGTAAAAACACAAATAGCTTATTCCTCCATCACACAAATCGGATTGATATTTATAGAAATTGCTTTAGGTTGGGATGAAGTTGCATTGATTCATTTTTCTGCCAATGCATTTTTGAGAACCTATCAGTTGCTAGTTTCGCCTTCAGTTTTAGGATATATGATACATGATATGTTTTTCAATTTTATGCCTAAGAAACTAGAAGTAGGAACATCTTTTTATTCTAAACTAAAAAACACCATTTATGTATTGTCTGTAAAAGAATGGAATTTGGATTTTTTCCTGCATAATTATTTATGGAGTCCTTTCAAATTGATAGGGAAATTGCTGAATATTATCCCAGTTAAATTAGCTGCAGCAGCTTTGATTATCATCTTTTGTATTGGCATTTATTTTAATTTGTTTTCCGAACAAATCCCAGCATCTTTTTCTGTAGCACTTCCAATTGTATTTTCTTTTCTTGGATTAACAACCGTATTATACTCTTTTGCAGAAAAAGGAAGCGCCTTTCGAGGGTGGTTGTTTGTAGTTTTTGGACAACTCTTTATAACACTTTCTGTTGCTTTGATGAGTGATAATTTCAGAGGACTTCAAATATTGATTTATATGAGTGGCTGCATGTTTTTTGCTGTTGTTGGAGCTATTTGTTTGCAAAAAATTAAAACAATTGATAATAATATTAACCTCGATTTATTTCATGGTTATTCGCAAGAGCAACCTCTTGTTGGGTTTATTTTTCTTATTTCCTGTTTAGGTTTTGCCGGATTGCCATTCACTCCAACTTATATTGGAATTGATATTTTATTCAGCAACATTCATACACATGATTATTTTACAATTACGTTTATTTCCTTGAGTTTTGTTTTTATGGAAATTTGTGTGTTGAGAATATACGCAAGAATTTTTCTTGGACAGTACAAAAAAGCAACTCATGCTATGGCTTATAGGTCATCGTAAATATTTTATAAATAATTAGCACAGCAGAATAATTGTATGAGTTGTTTTTTTTCTACCTGTTATAAAAGAATTCTGATATTTTGTTTTGTGCTTTTTTCTTTTTCTCTTTCCTCACAGATAAATACGTCTGATATTGGCTCCTGGGGAATGTTGTTTAATCAAACACGACTTCATAACAAATGGAGTTTGCATTCAGAAGTGCAATTCAGAAGCTACGAAATCAATCCTAATACTGAGCAATTACTTGTTAGGGGTGGAATTAATTTTCATTACAATCCAGCCTTAGTATTCACAGCAGGTTATGGTTGGATTACTAATTACACTAACGATGAAAAAGTTTTTAAAGACCAAATTGTTGATGAGAATAGAATTTGGGAACAGATTATTTTAAAAAGCAATTCAGGAAGAGTTTTTTTTGAACATCGTTATAGGTTTGAGCAACGATGGATAACAACTTCAACAAATACAAATTATAAGAATAGGCTTCGTTATCTTTTGCGATTAACCATTCCATTAAACAATAAAGAAGTAAAACCAAAAACATTATTTATTGGGTTATATAATGAAGTTTTCATTAATCTTGCGAACTCTCCATTTGACAGAAACCGATTGTATGGTGCTTTTGGTTGCCAAATAAATTCTTCCACTAATATTCAATTAGGCTATCTTTTACAAACTATTGGAACAAAATCAAAACAATATCTCCAATTAGGATTAACATTTAATCCCGATTTACGAAAGGGAAAATAGCCAATTACTTTTATAATTTACTTGCCTAGATTCTACACCCTCAATCGTCTGTATAGTAGTGTTTTTAATCAAATACTTTGTTACAATTCATACTAAAGGGTTTGTTTTCGCATCTTTCTTCATCTTTTAAAATCTTCACATAAAATTAACATACGGATAACATAAACGGAGTTTTGTGACTCTACTTTTGTCGTAGATAATTTTTATATACAATCAATTAACCCACATGAATAAATTTAGAAACGCAGTATTAACCTTTACAATTTGTATTGGTGTAATAAACTTAACAAATGCTCAAGAAACAAAAAGTGAAACTCCAGCAGTTGTTGAAGTTAAAAAGGATTCTGTACCCGCTAAAGCACCAGAGAAGGAAGTTGTTAAGGAAGCTCCCAAAAAGTGGTATGACCAAATTGCCATTCGAGGGTATGCTCAGTTCAGATATAATAGATTTTTGGAAACGAACGACTCGCTTAAAAATGAGCAAGGAGATAAATCTTGGGGAGCAGGTGGAATATCTATTAGACGGATGCGTGTTATCATAAGTGGGAATGTTCATGAGCGTGTTTATATTTATATTCAACCTGATTTTGCTTCCTCACCATCTTCTGGAGTTAATAATTTTGGTCAATTAAGAGATGCGTATTTTGATTTATCGCTTGATGCTAAGAAGCAGTTCAGACTTCGTTTTGGTCAAAGTAAGATACCATTTGGTTTTGAAAATCTACAATCTAGTCAGAATCGTTTGCCATTGGATAGAAATGATGCATTGAATAGTGCGGTTTCAAATGAGCGTGATTTGGGTGTGTTTTTTTATTGGGCACCTGAGAAAACAAGAAAACTATTTGCATCATTAGTGAGTGAAGGTCTTAAAGGAAGTGGTGATTATGGAGTTTTAGGTTTAGGTGCATTTACTGGTCAGACTGCTAATAAAACTGATGCAAATCAAGATCCACATATTGTAGCTCGATTATCATATCCTTTGCAAATTGGTAATCAAATCATAGAAGCTGGAGTGCAAGGTTACACTGGAAAGTATGTAGTAGAAAGTAGATCAACAGGGGTAAAAGGAGAAAACAAAGACTTTTCATATACTGATCAACGTGCGGCTGCAAGTTTTGTATTGTATCCTAAACCTTTTGGAATTCAGGCAGAATACAATGTCGGAATTGGTCCAGAATTTAATCCTATGAACGATTCTATTCAAACACAAGAGTTGAAGGGTGGATATGTAACTGCTTCTTGGATGATTAAATTAAAAAAGCAATTGGTTATTCCATTTGCAAGATGGCATTATTACGATGGTGGTAAAAAGCATGAATTAGATGCTAGAAGTTACACTGTGAATGAATATGAATTTGGAATCGAGTGGCAACCAATTAAAAATTTTGAATTTGTTGCTATGTATACGATTTCTGAAAGAAGATTCGAAGACTATAAATTGCAATTTAATAGACAGCAAGGAAGTCTTTTAAGGTTGCAGGCGCAATTCAATTTTTAGAATGCAAACTATTGAAAATTAAATAATTACACGCACTCTTAACATTAACTTAACATTGCAATAACCTAATCATAATTGATAATCGAAAAGAATAGGATTTTCAAAACTTACATTTGACTAACAATAAATTAACATAAAAAAATTCAATACAATGAACTTAAACATTTTCCAATTTTTTCAGCCGAAGGATAAAGTATTTTTTCTTCTTTTTCAACAAGCATCTCAAAATGCAGTAGCAACGTCTAAAGTTTTGGTAGAATTAGTTACTACTACTTCTCTAGAAAGAAGAAAAGAATTATTCAGAGAAATAGAACGTTTGGAACACGTTGGTGATGGAATTACACACGAAACATTTAATCAATTAAGTTTAAATTTTATTACACCGTTTGATCGTGAGGATATTCACAATTTGGTTTCTGCTGTGGATGATATCGTGGATTACATTCATGGTGCTTCAAAAAGAATGGAGCTATACAAAGTAGAAGAAATGACTCCGGCTATTGTTAAACTGGCCGAACTTATTTTAAAAGGCTCTGAAGAATTAGAGACTGCTGTAGCAGAGTTAAGAAATTTAAAAAACATCACAAAAATTAAAGAAGCAACTGTTCGTATCAATAGCATTGAAAATCATGCGGATGATATTTTTGATATGGCCATTGCAAAATTATTTGAAGAAGAAAAAAATGCTGTAGAAGTAATTAAAATGAAAGATGTTTTATCGATGTTGGAAACTGCAACCGATAAATGTGAAGATGCTGCAGATGTAATCAACGCTATTTTAATTAAAAATGCTTAGTGTTTGATTCAAATTAATTTTTATTCTTAATACAACATACAATGACATTATTAGTAATAGTTATAGCTTTAGCACTTATATTTGATTTTATCAATGGTTTTCACGATGCTGCAAACTCAATAGCAACAATTGTTTCCACAAAAGTTTTAACTCCATTTCAAGCTGTATTGTGGGCTGCATTTTTTAATTGTGTTGCATTTTTGATTTTTAAAGATCATGCGGTTGCAAACACAATTGGAAAAACTGTTTATTCCGATTTTATTTCCCTACCCGTTATTTGTAGCGGATTAATTGCTGCCATTATTTGGAATTTATTAACCTGGTGGTATGGAATTCCATCATCATCATCGCATACATTAATTGGAGGATTTGCAGGTTCCGCTATATGTTATGCACTTTTGAGCAAAGGAATGATGCCTTTGAATGAGATTATCGATAGCGATAAAGTTGGTAAAACACTTTTATTTATTTTACTCGCTCCAATAGTTGGTATGCTTATCTCTATCTTTTTCACTCTTATTTTTATTCAGCATAAAACCTGGCTCAAAGTTGGAATTCTATCAGCCTCCGCAGTTTTATTGTGGTTTTTGTTTATTGGCTTTCAGGAAAACAAATTGAATGAGAACATGAACAAATTTTTTAAAGTGGATAAATACACCTATGCAGTAGATATTAAGCACGATTCCACTCAAATTCACAAATTGGAAAAAGCAAAAAAGAAAGCTGAAGAATGCGCTCCTTTTGTAGCTAAATACGAATACCATGGTTCAAAAGTGGTAGTGGAAGAAATTGCGAACAATGTTGATTTGAAAGACATTACCATTAGTAAGCTTGGAGACAAATTAAATTTGTATTTCAAAATAGATCAGATTAAAAACAAAGCAAAGTTGGATAGCACTTTTAAGCCTGAATACAAAGCAACACAAGCCATTATTGATAGCTTGAAACCAATTACAAAAAAATATTTTGAACTCGGACATATAGGAATGGTTGCGGCAATGAACGTAAAATATCCAATTAGTCCGGATAAGATGAAGGATTTTACAAAAGCGATGAAAATTGATATCAAAGCTGATTTGAAAAAAGAAATTGAAAAGGCAGATAATAAAATTCTTCGTTGGTGTTTGGCAGGTGCATTATTATTATTTGCTTTAATGTTTATTTACAACGAAAAAATAAAAGAGCCAACAGCAAAACGTACTTCGGCAATGTTTAAGCGTTCTCAGTTGTTGTCGTCTGCAGCATTTAGTATTGGACATGGTGGTAACGATGCGCAGAAAGTAATGGGTATTATTGCTGCTGCATTGGTTGCAAATGGTTCTATTGTAGATATTAAATCAATGCCTGATTGGGTGCCTATTTCTTGTTATTTAGCTATTGGAATTGGAACACTAAGTGGTGGATGGAAAATTGTAAAAACAATGGGAACAAAAATTACCAAAGTAACTCCACTGGAAGGTGTTTGTGCTGAAACAGCAGGTGCAACAACTTTATTCCTAACTGAACAAATGGGTATTCCGGTTTCTACAACACATACTATTACAGGTGCAATCATTGGCGTAGGCGCAACAAAAGGAGTGGGAGCAGTTAAATGGGGAGTAACAATTAGTTTGTTGTGGGCTTGGATTTTAACAATTCCAATTAGTGCAATCTTAGGTGCATTCTTTTACTGGATTTTTAGTTTGTTTTTATAATCAATTTTAATGAGCACAAAAAAAGGGATGATATTTTTTATCATCCCTTTTTTATTTTCTGAATATTATTAAGGTGTAACAGTTATTTCACTTGTGGTAACTTTATTACTTATATGTCCTGCTCTGTCGCGTAAAGTAATTTCAAACTTAACAGTTGTGTGCAAAGGATAATATAGTGGAGCAGCTCTTAATTTTGCTCTTATTTCTCCATCCAAAGCTTTGTATTGCCCTTCCGGAGTTAAGTTTGGAACTCTGTAAGAATAAAATAAAGTATCCATTGCTGCGGTTGAATCTATCGCATCAAATGGTTTAAAACTTCCATCTGTATCTTTATAAAGGTATTTTAATTTGTAATCGTTTGGAGTTGTTTCATCACCATCCATAATACCAATATCGCCATCTCCATCTTTGAATGCAATCACACAATCAGCTGAATCATTTGTATAAGCTTCATAGTATAAAAATTCAATGGTTGGCTCTATTGGAAAATCTTTTTCCTTTACACAAGATGGTAAAAGGGTAAGACTTAGTAGAAGTACAGATGCTATGAATTTATAATCCTTCATTTCTTTTATTAGATACATAAAATTAATAATTATTTTTGCTCAAAGCAATAGTAAAACGATTTAAACCCTCAAATATTGCCTAAATAGCCTTGAAGCCTAATGTAGATGATGTTTTTAAGATAAATTCAAGCTCCAGTTTTGAAGAGCTGGCATTGTCTGTTTTCCGCTACCAGGCTAAGGAATGTGAGGTTTATGCTAAATTTCTAACAGGTTTGTCGGTTTTGCCCGAAACCATCAAAAAAGTAGAAGAAATCCCTTTTTTACCCATAGAATTCTTTAAAACTCAGGAGGTAAAAACATCCGAAACCGATAAAAAAGCCATCATTTTTACCAGCAGTGGAACAACCGGAATGGTTCAAAGTAAACATTTGGTTTCGGATGTTTCTGTGTATGAAAAAAGTTATCTCAAAGGATTTGAAATCGCTTATGGGAATATTCAAGACTACTGTATTCTTGCTTTACTTCCTTCTTACCACGAACGTGATGGTTCATCTTTGATTTATATGATGGAAGATTTAATTAAAAAATCAAATCATAAAGAAAGTGGTTTTTATCTGAATAATTATGATGAGTTAATTGCGAAAATAAATGTTCTAGAAACACGCGGACAAAAAACGATATTAATTGGTGTTACATATGCACTTTTGGATTTAGTTGACAAACAAAAATTGAATTTGAAAAATACCATTATCATAGAAACAGGCGGAATGAAGGGGAAGCGCAAAGAAATGGTTAGAGAAGAATTACATTCCACTTTGTATAAAGGTTTTGGAGTTGATAAAATTCACAGCGAATACGGAATGACAGAAATATTATCTCAAGCCTATTCAAAAGGAGATGGAGTTTTTAATTGTCCGCCCTGGATGAAAATTCTTATCCGTGATACAAATGATCCATTTACAATTTTACCTGCAAATAAAACAGGTGGAATAAATGTAATCGATTTAGCAAATATCAATTCCTGTTCTTTTATTGCTACTCAGGATTTAGGAAAATTACATAACGATAATTCGTTTGAAGTGCTGGGTCGCTTTGATAATAGCGATATCAGAGGTTGTAATTTGCTTGTTGAGTAATGGAGGATTAACCGCAGAGAAAATGGAGAAAATTCGCAGAGGGTCGCGGAGTTAGTATTTATAGACCACTCTTCTTAGACCATCTGTTAATTTAAGCACATTAAAGTTTATCAGTAGTCCTACTTTACAATCTGTAAGTTTAAGATAAGTCAATATTTGTGCGAGATGAATATCATTTAGTGCGTCAACAGATTTTAATTCTACAATTACTTTGTTGTTGAGAACTAGATCAGAGCGATATCCACATTCTAATTTCACTTCTTCGTAAATTAATGGAATTACTTTCTGCTGTTCTACTTCAAGTATTGTTTTCTGAAGTTCATAATACAAACATTCTTGATATGCCGATTCTAACAATCCAGGGCCCAATGCTTTGTGCACTTTGATTGCACACCCAATAACTATTTCAGTAATTTCATTCTCTGTCATATCTCCTCTGTGGTAAAATCTATTTATCCTTTGCGTTTCTCTGCGAATTTTCTCCCTTTTCTCTGCGGTTTAACTTCTAATTCGCCTTTATCACAAAATAATTTTTCTTCCCTTTTTGAACCAAGATGTATTTGTTATTGATAAGATGTGAAGCAGAAACCTTCAACTCAAGATCTTCCACTTTTGATTTGTTGACTAAAACACCACCTCCTTGAATCATTTTTCTTGCTTCACCTTTTGATGGGAATACTTGTGTTTTTTCAGCTAGTAAATCAATTACGGGAACACCAGTTTCAATTTCCTTTTTTGAAATTTCAAATTGTGGTACGCCATCAAAAATATCCAAAAATAATTCTTCAGATAGTTTTGCTAAATCTTCTAATGTACCACTGAACAATATTTGAGATGCTTCAATAGCTGCATTGTAATCAGCTTCTGAGTGAACACGAATAGTAATATCTTTTGCTAATGTTTTTTGTAATGTTCTCAAATGTGGTGCAGTAGCGTGTTCTGCTTCCAGTTTTTCTATTTCTTCTTTCGTGAACAAAGTGAAAATGCGGATATAGTTTTTTACATCCTCATCACTTGCATTCAACCAGAATTGGTAAAATTTATAAGGAGAAGTTTTTGCTCTGTCTAACCAAACATTTCCACCTTCGGTCTTTCCAAATTTTGTTCCATCTGCTTTTTTAATCAATGGAGTAGTCAATGCAAAGGCTTCACCGCTTGCTTTTCGTCTGATTAATTCCGTTCCTGTAACAATGTTTCCCCATTGATCAGAACCACCCATTTGTAGTTTTATTCCTTTGTTTTTCCACAAATAATAGAAATCGTAACCTTGAACCAATTGGTAACTGAACTCCGTAAAACTCATTCCGTTTTCTAAACGGTTTTTTACCGAATCTTTTGCCATCATGTAATTTACTGAAATGTGCTTTCCTACATCTCTGATAAATTCTAAAAAGCTGAATCCTTTGAACCAATCGTAATTGTTTACTATTTCGGCTGAGTTGGCTCCAGCATTAAAATCTAAAAATTTCTCTAATTGTTTTTTCTGGCAAGCGATGTTATGATTCAAAGTTGCTTCATCCAATAAATTACGTTCTGCTGATTTTCCGGATGGATCTCCTACCATTCCGGTTGCGCCACCAACTAAAGCTATTGGTTTGTGACCGGCTTTTTGAAAATGTAAAAGCGTCATAATTTGAACCATATTGCCAATTCCTAATGAATCAGAAGTAGGATCAAAGCCAATATAACCTGTCACCATTTCTTTATTCAATAAATCTTCTGTTCCAGGCATAATATCCTGCAACATGCCGCGCCATTTTAATTCTTCAACAAAATTCGTTTTCATTTTTATGCTTTTACAGGTACAAATATAGCATAAATCGTTGCAATTAAATGAGTAAATTTACCACATGATTTTAGTCACAGGCGGCACAGGATTAGTAGGCACACACTTATTATACGACCTCACACGGTCGGGTAAAAAAGTACGTGTAATCAAGCGTGCAAATAGCAATATTGCCAATGTAAAAAAGGTATTTTCCTATTATACTTCTGATGTTGATTCTTTATTGAACAATTTAGAATGGGTTGATGCTGATTTGTTGGATGTATATTCTTTGATGGATGTAATGGAAGGAGTTGAACATATTTATCATTGTGCTGCAATGGTTTCTTTTGAAAAAAAGCATCAGGCAGAAATGATGAAAATCAATGTGGAAGGAACAGCCAACATGGTGAATGCAGCTTTGGAAAAAGGAATCAAAAAATTCTGTCATGTTAGTTCAATCGCATCTATTGGAAGAGCAGAAAGAGGAGGAGTAACGTCAGAAGAAACACCTTGGAAATCATCTCCCGAAAATTCAAATTATTCAATAAGTAAATATGGCGCTGAACGTGAGGTTTGGCGAGCTGCTGAAGAGGGTTTAAATGTAGTTATCGTAAATCCATCGTTAATAATGGGTGGTGGAAATTGGGTGCAGAGCAGTTCCAATATGTTTACGAAAGCCTATAAAGGAATTAAATTTTATTCGGAAGGCACAAATGGTTTTGTTGACGTGAGAGATGTTGCTACTATCATGATAAAATTAATGGAAAGCGATATCAGCAGTCAACGCTTTTTGTTAAACGGAGAAAATGCAAGTTTCAGACATTACTTTGATTTGATTCATGTAGCATTTGGAAAACCAAAACCAAGTATCAAAGCCGGAAAATTTTTAACGGGGTTTGCCTGGAGAGCAGAATCATTAAGAGCTTTGTTAACGGGTTCACCGCCATTAATTACACGTGAGACATCTCTTTCTGCAAATAGAAAAAGCCGTTTCTCAAATGAAAAATTTCTGAAAGCGTTTCCTGATTATAAATTTATTTCCTTGGAGCAATCAATTAAGGATACTTGTGGGCTTTATTTGCGAGATTTAAAAAAGTAAATCGATTCTTTTTTCTAGTTCATCACCAAACTTCATTTTTTCAAATCCTTTATAATTTTTCGATTTCTCTAAAGCAATTTTTAAATTAAACTTTACTTGTGTTTGTGAAAATGCAATTCCTTTTTTCAAAAACATATCCGCTAAATATTCTTGCTCTGTTTGTCCGGGTGTTGGAATAAAAATAGCTTTTTTACCCAAACTCGCCAAATCCATAACCGTTGAATAGCCGCTTCTGGAAAGGATAATATCAGCATTCATAATAGCAGTTTGCATCTCATCCGATTTTAAGTGTGAAACAATTTTTATATTTTTTATTGTTTCTGTTTTTTCTTCCGATGCTTTTCCGCAAACAACTAATGCTTTTAAATTGGTTTGTTTTAATTGCGCAATAACCAACTTTTCAAAAATGCTGCGTTGTGGTTCGGGTCCGGATATGATTGCTATCATACTTGTCATTCCGAGCGAAGCCGAGGAATCTTGCTCATTGTTTTCCGTAAACCTTGTCAATGACCCAATAAAAAAAGTATTTTTAGGAAGAGGATATTTATGCGCCAAATCTCCTGATAGATTATTTTCTCCAGCTAAATCAGGAACCCAGCATTCATCATAGTTATCTATGTACTTTAATACTTTTTTATGCAAAATACTTTCTCCGATGGGAGCCTTTATCATTAACTGATGTGTGATAAAAATGCTTTTTACTTTTTTACTCCAGCATCCATAACGATTATCAGAAATAACAATATCAATGTTGTATTCATCAATAATCTTATCCAGTTGAGCATGTTCTACTTTTATTCCGTTTACAATTTTCGGAATCGAAAGCAACATCTTCATTTTCATGGAACCCGATTTCGGATATTGAATATCATATCCTTTTAATTGGATGAAGGTTAGTTGAGGAAATTCCTGTTTTAATAAGGCAAGTGGTCCGGCATCAGCGGCAATAAATACTTCAGCATTTTTTTTAAGTAATAAACGAATAATGGGAATGCAGCGGGTAGCATGCCCCAAGCCCCAATCCAATGGACAAATTAATATTCGCTTCTGTTTTTGCATTAATGCTTATTTTTGTAAAATATTGATTAAAGATAATTAATTTTTCTCTGTGGGCTCTTCGTACTCTTTGTGTTCCCTGCGGTTAAAATTTATGTAGTATTTATGGCTAAAAGAAAATTAAAAAAATTTGCAGAAGTATCATCCTTTGATAATTGCTTTTTCTTGTCGTTTGAACAAGCAAGAGAAGACGGATTAGCATTAAAAGGAAAATGGCACAAGGAATATTTTAAAAATGATAACCCAATTGTGTTGGAGTTAGGTTGCGGAAAAGGAGAGTATACTGTTGGTTTAGCAAAACGATATCCTAATAAAAATTTTATTGGAGTGGATATAAAAGGTAATCGTATTTGGACAGGAGCAAAAGCGGCTATTGAAAATAAAATGGAAAATGTTGCATTCATTCGTACGCGTATTGATTTTATTGATGCCTGTTTTGCGGATAATGAAGTGGATGAAATTTGGATTACTTTTCCCGACCCACAACCTCAGAAAACCAGAACACGCAATCGTTTAACGAATTTGATGTTTATTACCCGTTATCAAAAAATATTAAAAGAAGATGGTTGTATTAATTTGAAAACAGATAACGAACCATTTTATGATTACACAAGAGAAGTTATTGCCGAAAATAAATTTGAAGTGTTGGATAGCACAAATGATTTGTATGGAGATACAAAAGAACGTGACGAAGCCTTGACCAGTATTAAAACATATTACGAAAAGTTGTTTTCAGATAAAGGATTTAAAATTTGTTATTTGAAATTTAAAGTATAGATGAACCTAGAAAAACACGAAGATTTTTTTCAAATGGTATACCAGGTTGTACGGCTCATTCCAAAAGGCCGTGTAACCAGTTATGGGGCCATAGCTAAATATTTGGGAACAGCCCGTTCGTCCCGGATGGTGGGTTGGGCTATGAATGCCGCTCATTCTCAAAAAAAGGCTGTTCCGGCTCACCGGGTTGTCAATAGAAATGGCGAATTAACGGGGAAACATCATTTTGCTACACCCTTTCTGATGGCCGAATTACTTGAAAAAGAAGGCATAAAAGTGGTCAAAGACAAGGTAAAAAACTTCGAGAAGCATTATTGGGAGCCAATGAAGGAATTGGAGTTATAATTTGACTATAAATCGGGATTTTCCCTTATTTTTGTGCCCTGATTTAATTATCTATCTACTATGAAAGTTTTACGTTTTTACATTATTTACCGTTTACCAATTATTGTGATTTTGGCTGTTTTAGGTGGTGTATCGCACTATTTTAAAGATCCGATAACAGCATGGATTTGTTATAGTTTGGCTTTCGTTTCATTGCTTTTGTATTTTATGATGGGGACAATGCGATTGGTTCAAGAAGCTGTTTCCGAAGGCGAAGTTGACAAAGCGATTGAGTATATCAAAATGATAAAATTTCCACGTTTATTATTAAAACCTATTCGTTCAGGATATTATATGTTGCAAAGTAATTTATCATTGGCAACAGATGATTTAACTTCAGCAGAAACCAGTATCCGAAAAAGTTTAAAAACAAAATCCAAGATAGTTGGAGATGTAACCGGAACAAATTTAATGCAATTGGGTTTTATTCAATTGAAACAAGGAAAAACCAAAGAAGCTCGTCAATCTTTAATGGATGCAGTTAAAGCAGGTATTCCTGATAAAGACAGTATGGCTGCAGTTTATTTGCAATTGTGTTCCATAGAAATTCAACGCAAGCAAAATAAAATAGGAAAAGAATATTTCAGAAAGGCAAAAGCTTTAAAACCAAAAGCTGAAGAAATTGTGAAGCAGTTGAATATGATGGAGAAAAATATTTCGCGTATTCCCGGATAATTTTCAATCCATGTTCATATACTCTTCAAACGGAATTCCTTTTTTAAATTCAGCAGAATAAATATACTTTTTGATGTGATCTGCCCAACCTTTGTGTGATTTGCGCTTGTCTAAAATAGAAGGGTCAAATGCTTTGCTAAAGTGTACTCTTATAGTACGATCTCGTTGTTTGAACATTTCATCAGGTAAAAAAAGCATCTCAATGTTTGCTTTTATTCCAATACGTTTACGGAATTGAGCAAAGTTGTAAAAGAATCGGGAGTTTTGTCCTTCAATAAAAACAGGGACAATCATTCGTTTGTGATCAATCGCTTGAGTAACAAAACTTTTTTTCCAATCCAAATCCATAATTTTTCCTTTTTGTTTTCTGGAAACTAATCCAGCAGGAAAAAATCCAATGGCTTCATCTGTCATTAAAACACTTTCAATTGTTCTTAATGAAGTTGCTGAAGTAGATTTTATTTTGTTTATGCCAATAAATACATCACCATAGTTTTTTAAATTTTTAAGAACATCGTTCACAACAAAATGAATATCCGGACGAACTTCTGCAATTGTTTTTACAAAGGCCATTCCATCTAATCCGCCAAGTGGGTGATTTGCTGCTAAAATAATTCCGCCTTCTTTTGGAATGAAATGCGAGTTGGTAGATTCTATTTTTGCACCTAATTTTTCTAATCCTCTATTGTTGAATTCAACTCCATAAACATCTTTTAAGTCGATCATCAACTCGTTAATATCATCTTCATGAAGTTTGCGCTTTAACCAATTGAGAACAAAACGAGGCATCCATTTTTTTAATCCAGGAGCTTTTTCTCTTAGAACCTTATCAACATCTATAAATTTGGTAGGAGTAGTCATATAATAATAGCTATGGCTATTCGGGAGAGTTTAATTTTTTTAATTCCTTTTCAAGTGTGCGGATTCTGTCATTCAGTTTTTGAAAACTTCTGAATAGAACATAACTTCTTTGGAAATCGCCAATTGCAAATGCAGGAGAACCTTGTACTACTAATCCTTCCGTATCAATACTATTTCCAACACCAGACTGACCAGCAATTTTAACCCCGTCTGCAATTTTTAAATGTCCAATAACACCTGCTTGTCCGCCCATCATCACATTTTTGCCAAGTTTTGTTGAGCCAGCAACAAAAGAACCTCCAGCCAAAATACAATTTTCACCCAATTCAACATTGTGTGCTATTTGAACCAAGTTATCTAATTTGGAACCTTTGCGGATAATGGTTGAACCCATTGTTGCTCTGTCAATAGAAGTATTTGAGCCAATTTCAACATGGTCTTCAATGATTACATTTCCAATTTGTGGAACTTTTTTATAATTGTTTTCTGCATTTGGAGCAAATCCAAAGCCATCACTACCAACAACAGTGCTTGCATGAATGGTGCAATCGTTTCCTATCACACAATCGTAATAAATTTTAACTCCTGAAAAGAAAACACAATCATCACCAATTGTCACATTGTCGCCAATATAGCAATGAGGATAAATTTTTACATTATTCCCGATTTTTACATTTTCTCCGATATAAGCAAATGCTCCAACATAACAATCAGTACCCATTTTAGCACTAGGAGAAATGAAAGACGGTTGTTCAACGCCTTTTTTATCGTGTTTGAATTTGTGATATATTTCTAAAAGTTTTGCGAAACTAGAATAAGAATCTTCTACACGGATAAGTGTAAGAGTTGATTTTACAGGTTTTTCTAATACCAAAGATTTATTTACAATGGCAGCAGAAGCATCTGTTTCGTATATATATTGAGTGTATAATGGGTTGGATAGGAAAGATAAAGTTCCCAATTTCCCTTCCTCAATTTTAGCAAGCCCGGAAACTTCTACTTCTCCATTACCTTCAACAGTTCCACCCAATAAATCGGCTATTTGTTTTGCTGTAAATTTCATTTAAAGGCTCTTTTTTTGAGCACCTAAAAATACTAATAATTCAGGAAATGGCAATATGGGTACTAAGATTGCTTATAAATGGGCTGTTTGGAGATATTTGTAGTAAAATGGTAGTGGCTTCGACAGGAATCGAACCTGTATCAAAAGTTTAGGAAACTTCTATTCTATCCATTGAACTACGATGCCAATAAGGCAAAGTTACTAAAATTAAGAAAAAGGTTTTACTTCTTATTCTCTTTTAACAACCCTTCAATTCTCAACAAACTTTCTTTGATATCCACCAACACATTTTGATTATCGTGGTTTCCTTGTTTGTCTTTTAAAAGTGTTCTTTGTTCTAAAACTTTCAAGCGAAATTCTTGGGCATCTTTTATTCCAACTAAACTCATTTGGTGCGACATGTGTGCTGAACCTCCTGCTGTCTCCACTTTTAAAACACATAAATTAAAATGTCGCAAAACCGGACCTTCGATAAATGCCATATCTTGAATATTTTCTAATGGAATGGTTTTTTCGAATTGTACAATAATTCCTTTTTTGAAATTTAAGTTTTTGTTTGTCAATACACATTCAAGCTTATCGAAGTAGTGTCGCGAATACCATTGTCCTATTCCGCAAAGCCAAATAATTGCCAAAGGAATTCCAATAATTGATATGAAGAGAAAAAAGGCTACATATAATAGAATGTAGGTTCTTAAAACAGAATTGAATTCTGCTTTGTGAATAATTGTTCCTTCGCTGTTGTTCATGTCTAGTTCTTAATTACAAATTCTGCATAAAATAATCTGTCACTTTCTGATACAAATGCTCTCTGTCTTTTCCTAAAACATTGTGCTCGTGTCCGGGATAAACAAAATAATCTACTTGTTTTCCTTTGTCAACACACGCTTTTAAAAATTGTAAACTATGTTGCCAAACTACCACATTATCTTGCGCTCCGTGAATCAATAATAATTTTCCTTTTAAATTATCAATATGATTTATTGTTCTTGATTCGGCATATCCTTTTGGATTTTCTTGTGGAGTATCCATGTAACGTTCGGTGTACATAATTTCATAATAGGTCCAATCGATTACCGGCCCACCAGCAACTCCTGCTTTAAACACATCCGGGTAACGTGTCATAATGCTGGTAGTAATAAATCCTCCATAACTCCAGCCAAAAACTCCCATACGATTTGAATCAACATATTTTTGTGATTTTAAAAACTCAACTCCAACCATTTGATCTTTCATTTCTACAACTCCTACATTGCGGTATATCGCCTGCTCAAATGCCAAACCTCTGTTATTGCTTCCTCTTCCATCTACTGTAAAAACCACAAAGCCTCTTTCTGCCATGTATTGAAACCAATAATCTCCACCACCATTCCAAGTATTATTAATCATTTGTGCTCCCGGACCATTATATAAATAGACGATTGTAGGATATTTTTTTGTTGAATCGAACCCAATAGGTTTAAATAATCTGCAATACAAATCATCTCCACTTTCGCTTTTTAATTTGAATATGCTCAGTTCTCCTAATTTATAATCTGCTAATGGATTTTTTGCTGTATGAATAGTTCTTGATTTTTTTCCATTGGTGCTAACAATATTTATGTTGCGTGGAATGGTTGTGCTTTGAAAATTATCAATGATGTAATTTCCATTGCTACTTAATGCGCTTGAGTGAGTTCCATCACCACTTGTAACACGTGTAGTTTTCCCTGATTTTATTTCTACAGAATAAAAATTACGAGTAATACCACTTTCGGTTGTTGAAGTATAAAATACTTTCGTTCCTTTAGGATCGAATCCTGCTAAGTCGGTAATTATCCAGTTTCCTTTTGTTAGCTGTTTAACAAGCGTTCCATCATTATTATATAGATACAAATGATTAAAACCATCGCGTTCGCTTTGCCAGATAAATTGTCCACTTGCATTTGGAAGAAATACCATTGCATGCATTGGATGAACATATTTTTCATGTTTTTCTTCGAACAATGTTTTTTCAAACAAACCTGTTGCTACACTGTATGAATTTAATTTCATGTGATTCTGTTCACGATTCAAAACTGCAATATAAATATGTTGCTCGTCCTTATTCCAGGCAATATTTGTAAGATACTGTTCTTTCGGCTCTCCGGTTTTTATGAAAGTAGTTTTACCATTGCTAACATTATATATTCCAACAGTTACTTCATGGCTTTTGTCTCCCGACATTGGATATTTTATGTTTTCGTTTTTTGCCGGACGGGAAGTCCAATCTATAATCGGATAATCTGTTACCATTGTTTGATCCATTCTGTAAAAAGCAAGCAATCCTCCATTTGGAGACCAAAAAGTACCTTTTGAAATACCGAATTCATCCCGGTGAACTGATTGTCCGTTTACAATGTTTTCATCTTTGTCGTTGGTAACAATCAAATTGTTTTTTCCATCATAAATAAAAAGGTTGTTTTTAATGGTAAATGCAATAAATCGTGTTTTGTCGGAAACATCAATACTTGCGGCTTCCGTCTCGATACTTCCTTCGTTAGTTATTTTTTTTGTTTGAATATCATAAACTAAAAAAAGATGTTTGCCATCTTTCACAAAATCAAATGAAAACTGTTTTTCATTTTTCCATTTTATGCTTGGGAAATTTTTGTTTGCCCCCAAGTCCATTTTTTTTAGCTCCTCATTAAGTAATGATAATGATATTGCATTGCTTACTTTTCCGTCAGAAGCATTACAAATTAAAAGTTCTTGTTCTTCTCCGGTTTTGATATAAGAATAGGAGTCGCTATTTTTTACCCACATCAATTGTGTGAGTTTTGACGGAACTAAAGTAGTACGCTGTTTAACAAGGGCTTCTTCCATTGTTAATAGTTTCTCCTGAGCAACATTAATTTGATAAAATGCTACAAAAACAAAAAATAGAAATGTGATTTTTTTCATAAGGGCTTTCTTTAAATAAAAAAGTGCAACCTGTAATGTTACAGATTGCACCATAAAGATAAACCTTTTTTAGAATTATTTTACAGCCCCGCCATTGTTGATGTTATCCTTTGTAGGAGCAACAAAACTCAACTCTCCTTTGTTGTTTTCAGCCATTAAAATCATGCCTTGGCTTTCAATTCCTTTTATTTTACGGGGAGCAAGATTAACAAGAATAGATACTTGTTGCCCGATAATATCTTCCGGTTTATAATAGCCGGCAATTCCCGAAACAACTGTGCGTTTATCAATTCCTGTATCAATCAATAATTTTAAAAGCTTATCTGTTTTAGGAACTCGTTCTGCTTCCAAAATTGTTCCAATACGAATATCCATTTTGCTAAAATCATCAAAAGAAGTTTCAGCTTTAGATGGTTCGATTGCTGATGTATTACTTTCTTCGTTCATTTTTTTTGAATCTTCTAGTTTTTGAACTTGAGCAGTTATTGTTTCATCTTCTACTTTGTCAAACAATAAAGCAGCAGTGTTTATTTGATGCCCGGCAAGTAATAAATCAGTTCGTGATGCATCGTTCCATTTTAATCCGGCATTCAAATTCAACATTGCACCTAATTTTTTTGAAGTGAAAGGCAAAAATGGCTCCATCAAAACAGCAAGATTAGCAGAAATCTGCAACGACAAGTTCATAATTGTTTGAACTCGTTTTTCATCTGTTTTAATCAAGGTCCAAGGTTCGTTATCTGCTAAATATTTATTTCCTAAACGAGCTAGGTTCATTAACTCTCCTAATGCTTCACGGAAACGATATTGCTCAATACTTGCAGCAATTTTTGCAGGAAACTTAGTAATTTCTTCTAATAAAAGAAGATCACTTTTTGTATATTCTAAAGCGACAGGAACTTTTCCTTCATAATATTTATGTGTCAGAACTAAAGTTCTGTTCACAAAATTTCCAAGAATAGCAACAAGCTCATTGTTGTTTTTTGCCTGAAAATCTTTCCAAGTAAAATCATTGTCTTTGCTCTCAGGCGCATTTGCGCACAAAGTATAACGAAGCACATCTTGCTTGTCTTTGAATTCAATTAAGTATTCGTGCAACCAAACAGCCCAATTTCTGGATGTAGAAATTTTATCACCTTCTAAATTTAAAAATTCGTTAGCTGGAACATTTTCTGGTAAAATAAAAGAACCTTCAGCCATTAACATTGCAGGAAAAATTATGCAATGAAAAACAATATTGTCTTTCCCAATAAAATGAACAAGCTTAGTTTCTTTGTCTTTCCAGTATTTTTCCCAATCAGGACTTAAATCTTTTGTTGCAGAAATATATCCAATAGGTGCATCAAACCAAACGTACAATACTTTTCCATCAGCTCCATCCACCGGAACTTTTACACCCCAATCCAAATCACGAGTCATAGCGCGAGGTTGTAATCCTGCGTTTAGCCAACTTTTACATTGTCCGAACACATTGCTTTTCCATTCTTTATGCGAATCAATATATGTTTCAATTTGTGGTTGCATTTTATCCAATGGTAAAAACCAATTCTTCGTTTTTTTCAAAACAGGTTTTTCTCCTGATAAAGTAGATTTTGGGTTTATTAAATCAGTTGCATTTAGTGTGCTACCACATTTTTCACACTGGTCTCCGTAAGCATTTTCGTTCGCGCATTTCGGACAAGTTCCAACAATATATCTGTCTGCCAAAAACTGATTTGCTTTTTCATCAAAGTACTGCTCCGTAACTTCTTCAACAAATACTTTTTTATCATACAGTTTTTTGAAAAACTCAGAAGCTGTTTCGTGATGAGTTTTAGAAGAAGTACGGGAATAAATATCAAATGAAACTCCGAACTCTTTGAAAGAGTCGCCCATCATTTTATGGTATTTGTCTACCACTTGTTGTGGAGTAATACCTTCTTTTTTTGCTTTGATGGTGATTGGAACTCCATGTTCATCGGAGCCGCAAATGAATTTTACATCCTCGCCTTTCGAGCGAAGGTAACGAACGTAAATATCGGCAGGCAAATAGCACCCCGCCAAATGTCCAATGTGTACTGGTCCATTTGCGTAAGGTAAAGCTGCTGTAACGGTATGTCTTTTAAAGTTCAAGTTTCAAGTTTAGGGTTTAAAAAGTTTCAAGTTGGCAGTATTATGAATTTGTAGTTTTCTAAAACTCTAAACTAAAAACTTGCAAACTGTAAACTTTTTCGTTGGCAAAGATAAAAATTAATCCTTGAGTAGCTTCTTTTGCATAATATAGGCAATGCTGGAGGCTCTGTTCTTTGTTATTTCTGCATTTGTACCGGAAAAAAGTTCATCTACCGTTTCATGGAAACAGCTTAACCAAACTGCAAAATCTTCTTTTTTCAGGGGTAAATGCATGTGTTTTTCCACCAAATTTTGAGCATATGCATGGTCCGGAAAAAGTGTAGCATTCCAAAAGCTTTCTATTCTGGGTAAGTGCGACTCTAAGTTCAGATTCACAAAATGGTGTTTTATGTTACTCAATAACAGCGTATCATAAAAAGTTTTGATTAGCTTTGTTATATCTGTTGGCGATAAAATATCCGGTGTTGACATTCTACAAATATCCGATTACTTTTGTTAAACCAATCATCCTAAAATGAATTTAATTCATCCACCATTTTTAAAAAAAGGAGATAAAATTGCCATTGTAGCATCTGCCCGTAAAATTTCGATGCAGGAGCTACAACCTGCTATTGCTATTTTCAAAAGCTGGGGCTTAGAAGTTGTGTTGGGTAAAAATTTATTGGGCAGCGACAATCAATATTCCGGAAAGGATGCCGAACGTGCAGAGGATTTGCAAACTGCCTTGGACGATGGTTCGGTAAAAGCCATTATTAGCGCACGTGGAGGTTATGGTACAATTCGTATTATCGATAAAATTGATTTTACTAAATTCAGGTTGCAACCTAAATGGGTGATTGGCTATAGCGATATTACCGTTTTGCATTCTCACATTCACAATTTCGGAATAGAAACTATGCATGCAACAATGCCGATTAATTTTTCTGTGAATGAAGAAGCTGTTGAAACATTACGTAAATCATTATTCGGGGAAAAATTAAAGTATGAAGTAGAAAATTATTCACTAAACAGAGAAGGGTTTGCAGAAGCGCAAATAGTAGGAGGGAATTTATCCTTATTATATGCTTTGGCAGGAAGTGCTTCCAGTATTCATACAAAAGGAAAAATTTTATTTATTGAAGATTTGGACGAATATTTATATCATATTGATAGAATGATGATGAGTTTGAAACGTTCCGGAAAATTGGGCGACTTGGCAGGTTTAGTTGTAGGAGGAATGACAGAGATGAAAGACAATCAGATTCCTTTTGGAAAAACAGCTGAAGAAATAGTTTTTGATGCAGTAAAAGAATATAAGTATCCCGTTTGTTTTAATTTTCCTGCCGGACATATTGATAAAAATCTGGCTTTGGTTTTAGGAAGAACAATGAGGTTAATTGTTGGGGAGAATGGTGTTACTTTGTCGTAATCCAAAATATTGAAAATAAAAAATCCCGCTTGTAATTAACCAAGCGGGATTTTTTTATTCTTCTTTCAAAATGCTATTCGAAAATAATTTTTTTGCTGAATATTCTTCCTTCTACCATCACATTCATAAAATAAATACCGCTTGGTAAATTATCTCTTTGAAGGGTATAGCTTTCTGTTTTAATATTGTTTACGCTTTTTGCCTTTCTTCCCATTACATCATATAACTCAATAGTTACATCGTTTCCTTTAAATGCTTCCAGGTCAATTGTTGCGGAATTATAAGTAGGATTTGGATAGATATTGAAATCTGCATCAGCAGCAATATCATCTATTCCCATAATAGGAGTAATCGTTTTATTACAATCAAGTGGAATTCCACAAGTGAAGTGTTCTAAGAAATTTCTGGTAATCGTTATGATTGTATCATAATATGCAGCTTGTGTTGCGGCTGTTCCGCCTGATATTTCCGGAGTGTGGTCGGCTCCTTCAAATGTTTCAAAACAATTTTCTATTCCTAATAAATCAACTTGTTCGTCTATTGTTGCGCTGCCATCAACTTCTAGTAATGGATAAAATCCTGAAAGAACAATAACTGCAGAACCATAAGGTACAGTATTGTCATTTGTTCCATGGAAACTCAAAACAGGTTCATCGCCTGGTTTAATCCAAGCAGTATCTCCAATCGCTCCACAAATATTTACTACAGCCTTTACTTCCGAAGGATAACCTTGACTTCCACTTAACCCTTCAACACCGCCTAATAAACCCGGTTGAAGCGTATCAATGTAATTTGGATATTCAGAAAGTTGATCTAAATAAGCCATGTGTAAACCGATAAATCCGCCTGCAGATACTCCAGCAAAATAAATATTGTTTGTATCAATTTTATAAGTGTTTCCACCAACTCTTGCGTTTTTTCTAAAGAAACGAACAGCTGCTCTTCCATCATGCACCGCGCGCATTACCGCTTCTGTTGCATCTGCTGAATCAGGACCAGGGAATGGAAAATTATTCATTCCAACTCTGTATTCCATAGAAGCTGCTACATATCCTAATCTTGCTAAATCATTACAAATAGGAACAACATCACCAGCCGTTTTTGAACCTCCTATAAAACTACCTCCATGTGCGACAATTACCAATGCTCTTGATGTAGAAACATCTCCGCTAGGTTCATATATGTCCATCAATAAAGTTTGTGCAGCTCCTGTTTCCTTGATATTGCTTCCGTAAACAACATCCGAAGTTTTAGTTGGAGTGATAGGAAAGTCATAATCGTGGTAGCGATTTCCTGGACATTGTGCATTTAATGATGCCGATGCAAAAAGTAAAGTTCCTGCAAATAGTGAGTAAAGTTTTTTCATGTATGTGGTTTTTGATTTAGATTTATATTTAAAGATACAAAAGCTATTCGAATAAAAAAATTAAAATACGTATTCCAAACTTACTCCAGGCACCAATGCTCTTGTTTTGTAAGTCCCGGAAAAGTCGGTTTCCAAATTCGTGTCAGAACGTTTTTTTCCTTCAATATAAAGGAAAGAAGCATCGATGTGAATTTTTTTAGTGATATTGAAAGAAGCTCCTGCCGTAATTCCAATCTTATCTGCATCGGGAGTTTCAGGAGTCAAATATCCTGCTTGCACGGGTGTCATATCATAATAAGTTCCTAAACGAACGGTCCATTTTTCGCTTAATTTATATTGTGCACCCAATCTGAAAATATAGGCATTTTGATACATCCGGGGCGAATGAACATCTTTCAAAGCATCTGTATTGTCAGCAAAATCAATAATTAATGAATCATACGATTCCCAGCCGACAAAATTGACATCAAAAGCCAATTTTAATTTATTATTTGGAGCAAAACCCAGTCCTAACGTAGCTACTTGAGGTAAACGCAGTTTGGTTGTGAAGGTGGTAGTAGGAAATTTATAATCCAATGAAGAAGGTGTTTCAAAATCAGCAGTTCCACTTGCTACAGAAACTTTTACTTCCGAACGATAATCAATCCCGATAGAAAATTTATCATTTGCTTTGAAATAGATTCCTGCATTAAATCCATATCCACTTGCTTTCCCTTCTAAATTCGCTTCGCCATAATTTCCTAATGAATCCTGTAATGGAACTCCTTTTCTTAAAGCAAAGCTTCCGGTAGCATAAACAAATCCTACTCCGATACCAATTTTTTCGTGAATCTTATAAGAAACTGTTGGCTGAATAAAAATGGTTTTTAAATCGATTTCACGAATCAAAAACTGACCTTTCCAATCGTCTTCCCACTGAACTTTACTTCCAAATGGTGTGTAAATTCCGAGTCCGCATTGCAATTTTTTTGCTTTTTTAAATTGATAATTGGCATACAATGTAAAAGGCGTACCAATATGTTTTACAGGATGTGCGGTGTAACGGGTAGCGTAATCAGCATAAGTGCTTCGGGGCATAATAAAGCTGGCTCCAATGTATATTCCTTTCAAGGAATCGAGGAAAGAAAGTGCTCCCGGATTAAACAATATACTGGCATTGTCCAAGCACAATCCGGTGCCTGTATGCCCCATTCCTGTTTGTTTCTGTCCTTGAAGGTTGATTTGAAATCCTCCGGCTAATAAGGTAGCAGAGGAAACAAGAATAATAATTACTAAAAGTGATAATTTCTTCATTACAACAAAATAAGCCATTTTCTTCCTACAAATCAAGTTTTTGTTGTTAGAATAACAATATTCTGTACATTTGTAACCGAAATAAAGGAAAACAAAATGATTCAATCCGCTCAAAATATGCTAATGTGTTACTATATGTGCTGTAAGCGTAATGCTTATTTGGATTGATTTTTAATATATATTAACAATACGTATTTAAAAGGTTTTTCCAAGATTGGGGAAACCTTTTTACTTTAATTAACTTTGTATTGAAATGAGTGCGACAACAGAAATAAAAAAAGCAGTAGTTATTCTTTTTGCAGGAGATTCCGGAGATGGTATTCAGCTTACCGGTTCTCAGTTTACCACTACTGCTGCATTATACGGAAACGATATTAGTACTTTCCCGAATTTTCCTGCCGAAATTCGTGCTCCGCAAGGAACCATAGCAGGAGTTTCAGGATATCAACTACATTTTGGTAGTGAAGAAATTTTTACTGCTGGTGATGCTTGTGATGTATTGGTGGTGATGAATGCAGCAGCTTTAAAAGCCAATATCAAACAACTAAAAGCCGGTGGAGTTATTATTGCAAACACCGATGGGTTTGATCCTAAAAATTTAAAACTAGCAAAATATCCTGATGGAGTAAATCCACTAAAAGATAATTCTCTTGAAAAATTTACTGTTCATGAAATTGATGTAACAAAAATTACACGTACTGCATTGGCTGATTCAGGATTAGGTACAAAAGAAATGGACCGCTCTAAAAATATGTTCGTGCTAGGATATATTTATTGGATGTATAATCGTTCGATTGATAATTCTATAGAATTTTTAAAAGAACAATTTAAAAAACGTCCGGAATTAATTGATGCAAACGTAAAAGTGTTGAAAGCAGGTTACAATTATGGTGATACAGTGGAAACTCCAATGAACCGCTATGAAGTAAAACCCGCACCAGTTGAAAAAGGAACATATCGTAGCATCATGGGAAATCAAGCTGCTGCATTGGGTTTGATTGCTGCGAGTCAAAAAGCCGGACTGACATTATTTTACGGAACATATCCAATTACTCCTGCATCTGATATATTACATGAACTTTCAAAACATAAAAATTTTGGAGTAAAAACATTTCAGGCAGAAGATGAAATTGCAGCGATTACGTCTTCAATAGGAGCATCGTTTGGTGGTTCCTTAGGAGTAACGGCTTCATCCGGACCGGGTATCGCATTAAAAGGTGAAGCAATTGGATTGGCATTGATGTTGGAAATTCCTTTGGTGATTGTGAATGTGCAACGTGGCGGACCGAGCACCGGACTTCCAACTAAAACCGAACAATCTGATTTACTGCAAGCGATGTATGGAAGAAATGGTGAATCGCCTGTTCCGATTGTAGCATCGTATACACCTTCCGATTGTTTTTTCGGAGCTTATGAAGCTTGTCGTTTAGCAATTGAATTTATGACGCCTGTATTTTTTCTGAGTGATGGATATATTGCTAATGGTTCTGAGCCTTGGAAATTTCCAACAGCTGCAGAATTACCAGAATTAAAAGTTTCTTTTGCAAAAAATGAATTGAAAGAAGGAGAACATTTTTTACCATACAAGCGTAACGAAAAATTAGCACGTCAATGGGCAATCCCCGGAACAAAAGGATTGGAGCATAGAGTAGGAGGTATTGAAAAAGAAAATGAAACAGGAAATATTTCTTACGATCCAGAGAATCATGAGTTGATGGTGAAATTACGTCAGGCAAAAGTGGATAAAATAGCAGATTATATTCCATTGCAAACAATTGATAATGGAAAGGAAAAAGGAAAATTATTAATTCTTGGTTGGGGTTCTACTTATGGTTCTATCAAAACAGCCGTGCGGGAAGCAATTGCAGAAGGGTATGATGTATCACATGCACAAGTAAAATATTTAAATCCATTTCCAAAAAATTTAGGAGAGATTTTAAAGAGCTATGATAAAGTTTTAATTCCTGAAATGAATAACGGACAATTAATAAAAATTATCCGTGATAAATATTTTATTGATGCGAAAGGATTAAATAAAATAAAAGGAATGCCGTTTAGTTCTGAGGAGATAAAAAATAAAATTATTGAGTTACTGAAATAATGGAAACAACAACCAAACTAACCGCAAAAGATTTTGTAACGGACCAAGAAGTACGCTGGTGCCCGGGTTGCGGTGATTACTCTATATTAAAACAAGTTCAAACGGTAATGCCTGAGTTAGGAATTCCACGTGAACAAATTGTTTTTATTTCCGGAATAGGTTGTTCTTCACGTTTTCCATATTATATGGAAACGTTCGGGATGCATAGTATTCATGGTCGTGCTACTGCTATTGCTAGCGGACTCAAAGCAACTCGTCCCGATTTAAGTGTTTGGATTGTTACCGGTGATGGTGATTCTTTATCCATTGGTGGAAATCATTTGATTCATTTATTGCGAAGAAATTTTAATGTGAATGTATTGTTGTTCAACAACGAAATTTATGGTTTAACAAAAGGACAATATTCTCCAGCTTCACCATTAGGAAAAGTAGCTAAGTCAACACCAATGGGTTCAATTGATCATCCGTTTAATCCACTGGCATTGTGTTTGGGTGCTGATTCAACTTTTGTTGCACGTTCTATGGATCGTGATCCTGTTCATTTGCGCGAAATTTTAAAACGTGCGAATGCTCACAATGGAACTTCAATGGTGGAGATTTACCAAAACTGTAATGTATTTAACGATGGAGCATTTGAAGTTTTTACTGAAAAAGGAACAAAAAAAATAAATACTCTTTTTGTTGAAAACGGAAAACCATTAGTGTTTGGAGAAAATGCAGACAAAGGAATTAAGTTGGATGGATTTAAACCTGTTGTTGTAAACCTTGCGGATGTTTCTCCAAACGATTTGTGGATTCACGATGAAAAAGATCAGGTGAAAGCTAATATATTAGTGCGTTTCTTCAATACACCTGCCGATGAAAATCCATTACCTCGTCCGTTCGGAGTTTTTTATACAGAAGACCGTTTTTGCTATGAAGATGCGATGAATGCACAAATTGCAGAAGCAATTGAAAGTAAAGGCAAAGGTGATTTGGATGCGTTGATTCGTGGGAAAAACACTTGGACGATTTAATTTTTCCTCAACAAATAAAGATTATACAAAACATCTCCGCTCTTTAATCTATTATACGCTCTGGAATGTATAGTCACAAAAAAACTATGCAATCTTCTTGGAAATAAACCGGGAAAGCGGGTAGCTAAAGGATATTGTTTTTTGCTATGCTGTTCAATGGATTGAACAATGCTTTTGTTTACTGTTTCTACTTTTATAATTTTCAATCCACTTTCATTCATCATTTTTTCTACTTCCTGCAATTCGTTTTTTCTAATCATGTCGCCAAATACAAAACTTCCATCTTCTTTCATCATTGATGCAACATTTTTGAAAAAAGTTAATCTCGAAGAATATCTATGAGAAGATTCTAAATTTAAAATAAGATCAAACTTTTTATCTGTCTTAAATTCTACAGCATCCGAAACAATAAATTTTGCCTCCGGAACAAACCTTTTTGCTAATCGTATGTTTGCGGAGCTTAAATCAACAGCTGTAATATCAGAAATGGAATAATAATTTTTCATCACGTAACAACCGCCACCTCTTCCGCATCCAATTTCCAGAGCGCTTATGTTTTTTGTATTTTCATGAATGTTTGGAGCCAAATCCAGCAATTTCATATACAATGAAATGTGATGAGCATCTTCGCTATCAGTGGACTTTATTTCAACGGAAGGGTTGTCGGAAATGCCCAGGTTCATAAACTTCCTTTTTTTGCCTAAAAGGTAGTCGATGCTAGCTGAGCTTTGATAGAGTGCCGAAAAGAATCCTTGTTTCATCTAATCAATTTAATTAGATGACTAAGGTATAAAAATTTAATTCAGAATAATTTTCCCAGTTCCAAGTAATTCGCTTTTTGAATTTACTTTATATATGTAAACTCCTTTTGCATTATTGCTTAAATCCAGATTGTAGCTAAATGAATTGATTTTAGTTTGAAAAACCAATTTACCTGCAACATCAAAAACTTCCAATGTACTTTCGTTTTCAATTCCTGAGAAATTGAAATTGCCAGTACTTAGAGTTGGTGCAACAGTAATTGATGGTGATAGAGGTGTTTCATTAATTCCTACAGAAGACAATTTCATTCTGAATATCCAACTATCTCCACCACCATGGTTTCCTGATAAATCTCCATCATTTGATTCGGAATAACCTGCAATAACCAATGTCCCTCCCGATGCTTCTTTTATAGAATATCCTATATCTACACCTGTTCCTCCAAAAGATTTTTGTTGTAGAATAATTCCTGCTCCGTCCAATTGAACTACCCAGCAGTCATAATTTCCGTGATTACCGGTAACATCTCCATCATTCATTTCTGAATAACCAGTTAAAATATAGTTTCCTGTTGATAATTGTTTAATACAATATGCATAATCGTTTCCACTACTTCCTAATGTTTTTTGCCATTGTAAAGTTCCATTGATATCACATTTTACAATCCAGTTGTCGCCATTTCCATGTTGCCCTGTTACTTCTCCATCGTTTGACATTGAATAACCTGCTATTATATATCCTCCATCAGTTGTAAGTTCAATATATTGTGCCACCTCATAATTGGTTCCTCCAAAAGAATTTTCCCAGATAAGAGCTCCTGAGTAATCTAGTTTGGCTATCCAATAATCACCGTTACCATATTGTTCGGTAATATCTCCATTGTTTGAGGTGCTACCACCACAAACTATATATCCGCCATCAGTAGTTTGTTTGATGTCTTGAGCAAAATCATAAGAACTTCCACCTAATGCTTTTGTCCATTGAATTACACCTAATCCATCAGTTTTAATTACCCAGCAATCCCCACCGCCATGGTTTCCTGTAACATCTCCGTTTAGTGATTCTGTATAACCGCAAATAATATATCCACCGTCTGAAGTTTGTTGAACCGATTGTGCATTATCATTAAATGAACCGCCAAAAGTTTTCTGCCACTCAATACTACCCATAGCATCAATTTTAATTACCCAAGCATCTCCATCACCATGGTTTGAAGTAATATCTCCGTCAATTGATTGAGTAAAGCCACAAACAATATATCCCCCATCTGCAGTTTGTTGTATAGAGTATCCATAATCGAAATTTGAACCACCATAAGTTTTTTCCCATTGAACAAAACCTGCAGCACTTGATTTGATAATCCAACAATCGCCACCACCGTGATTAAAAGATACATTTCCGTCTTCTGATTCACTATAACCTACTGAAATAAATCCACCATCAGAAGTTGGTATTACTTCTTTAGCATAATCATATAGATTCCCACCAAAGGCATTTTGCCATTGGATAGATAATGGTTGTGAGAAAGCTGTTAGTGATACGAAGCAGATAAAAATCTGAAGAAAGATTGTTTTGAGAGTAGCTTTTTTCATGTTTTCCTTTTTTAAGTTCTGTTCCTTGAATTTTGTCACCATTAAAATTGTTTTTTATTAATGGAGTAGTGCGACAGTCAAATTTATAGGAGACGGACTCAAAACAAGCTTTTTTAGAAAAAAATTTTTAAACGAAAAAAATGAAGCCTTTTTTTTGCAAAAAAACAAATCATTTTAGATAAAATAAATGGCTGTAATGGCTTTTAATAAAGGGAAATATTGTTTTAGTAGCGGTGAGAGATTTGAAATTAAATTTTGCCAAAAAAAGCAATTTTCTTGAATTTTTAAACCAACAAAATGAAGCAGAATCTTACATTTGAAATGATTGGTCGTCAAGTGGAACGACCTTTTTTGCTAAAAGGAATAAAAAAGGGAGGATTATTTTCCTTCATCAAAACGAATATCTTCTGCTTTTTTTGTTGCTTTTCCAAACTTGTAGGTAAAGCCAAGATAGAAGATCTGAGAACGTCTTTTTCCGGTAGTTTTTTGGTATAATTCAGGTGTATCTATTTCACTTGTCCATCTTAAGGAATTAAATACATCAGAAACACTCAGTAATAAAGATGCTTTTTTCTTAAATATATCTTGTCGCAAGCCTAAACTTAAAACTGCAGAAGATAAATATTTTCCCTGTGGTGTTAAAGTTGGAGAGCGATAAGTTGAATTTAATTGCAGAACAGTTGAAGGAGTAATATTAATATTAGTTCCTAGTTTTACACTTTCAGAAATAATAGATTTTTTTCCAACATAACCGAGATTTGAAGCATCTATCTCATCGTAAAAAATATTTCCACTCAAATTAATTGTAAGAATCTTTTTAATCTGCTGAGAATAGATTAATTCCAAGCCGGCAGATTGTTGAGTAGAAAGGTTTTCGAATGTAGTAAGCAAAGCTGTGTCATTGATATATTTACTTATTTCTGTAAAAGCATCATAAGTGTATTTATAATAAAGCGTTGGGACAAATGTTGTTTTATTATTTTTATACTGATATCCCAATTCAATGGAATGAATTTGTTCCGGTTTTAATTTCGGGTTTCCTGCTTCTAAAAACCTGGGGTCATCGTATTCGGGAAAAGGATTCATTTCATCGCCTTCAGGACGATTGATGCGTTTGCTATAGCTTAACTGAAACTCTGAATTGTCGCTTGTTTCTAATGAAAGATGTAAACTCGGATAAATTTTAAAATAGTTGCTTGTTACAACCGAATCCATTGTTACTAAATTGGAAGTAATATTTGCTTGTTCTGCACGTACACCAAGCAAAAACCCAAAGTCTTCAATCGATTGTGAATAGGTTGCGTAAACTGTATAGAGATCCTGTTTCCAAAGAAAATCATTTGATTTTTTAATGTCTTTCTGCCATGTGTTGCTTGTTTCATCCAAGTGTTCTCCAAAAAAACTAAAATCTTCATGAAACCATTCTGTAATTAGTCCTGCTTCAAATTCAGCATCTTCATTTATCGGGTAAACATATTCTAAAGTCACATCTCCGGCATTTTCTCCTTGTCTGATAATGGTATTATCATAAATAGTGGGAGTGAATTCTATTCTTCTGGATTCTATAAAATTATTTTTTTCTTCTTCAAAATGTTTTACAATATTAAATTCAAGATTGAGTGTATGCTCTTCTTTTTTAAACTTATGTTCGAAATAGGCAGATGCTTCTTGATCATATTCTTGTTCGTTGTTAAGTCTTGTTCGTCCAAAATCACTTATGATACTGTCGTTTCCGGCATGTGAAATGGTGTTTGTGTTTTCGGTACGTAAAAAATTGGTGTAAAAATAATCTACTGAAGCACCAATGGTATTTTTATCATTGATGTCGTAATCGATACCAAAATTTGCAGTATGTGAAATCGGACGATAATAAGCAGTACTGTTAACATTAAAATCGTTTATTAAAATTCCTGTTGCCGAATCTTTAATTTCTCTGTAATCATCTGAAGTTCTGTTTCTGTAATCCTGACGAAAACCATAACTTCCATAGATATTTATTTTTCCCGGATTATAATTTAAAATTAAAGTCGAATTATATCGATCTTCTAATCCGGCATTTGCAGTAATGCTTCCAACTAATCCTTGTTTTGTTTCTTTCTTCAAAACAATATTTATAATTCCACCCGTTCCTTCAGGTTTGTATTTTGCTGATGGATTTGTGATAATTTCAATGCGTTCAATTGTATTTGCAGGAATTTGTTGTAATGCAGCAGCACTGTTTGTTTTCATTAATGCTGATGGCCGTCCGTTTATTAAAATGGTTACATTCGACAAACCCCGCAAACTTACTTTCCCGTCAATATCAACAGCAACAGAAGGAATATTTTCTAAAACCTGACTTGCAGAACCACTGCTACTCATTAAATCCTGATCAACATTATAAGTTTTTTTATCTATGGAAGTTTCCATGTAGGATTTTTCGGCAGTAATTTCTACATCTCCCAAAAGTTGTCCGCTTGGTCTGAAATAAATTGTTCCTAAATCAATTTGTTGATTTTTATCGTTGACAGAAAATGGAGGAGTATTAACTTTTTCAAAACCAATAAAACTAATTTCAACAAAATAATTTCCTTCTTTCACATCGTTGAAAACGTATGCGCCATTTTTGTCACTCACAATACCTGCAATTACAGAACTATCAGAAACCGTAAACAAACCAATATTTACAAACTCCATTAATTCTTTGGTGGATTCTTCGGCAACACTCCCTTTAATAATGCCTTTTACTTCTTGAGAAAAGGAAAATGCAGTTATGGAGATAAATGATAAAAGGAAGATTGTTTTTTTCATGCGACAAGGTTACAATGCAATTCTGAAGAAACTTTGTAGTACAATACTGAAGAAAAAAGAGGTTAAAACGTTAAAGTTTTAACCTCTTTGTACTGTCGTGGGAACTACTGGGTTCGAACCAGTGACCCTCTGCTTGTAAGGCAGAATATTGACAGATATTTAGTAATTGAATTTTATCTGAATGCTTTGTAAATAATATGATTTTAGTCATTTGTGGACGTTTTGTTATTTGTTTGTTAATTGTTTATTTTGTTTGTTTTTGTGCAAATTTTGTGCAAATGATTATATTTGCACAATACAATAACAAATGGAATATCAAACCTCAATAGTCTTAGATACCCGAAGATCTAAAAGCAACGGCACTTATCCTGTCAAATTAAGGATATATTCTTCGCAATTGCAAATAAAGAAGCTTTATGCTACCAAATACGATCTGAGCGAGGCAGACTTTAAAAGCATCTGGGAAACTCAAAAACCCCGCAATGAACATAAAGAAACTAGAAATGAATTACAAGCAATTGAATTGAGGGCGGACGATGTTTGTAAGACACTTAACCCTTTTTCATTCAGTCAATTTGAGAAGAAGTATTTAAGAAATACTGGAGATGGTGGCAATGTCATATACCAATTCAAGCAAATCATAGATAAATTAAAATCTAATAATAGTCTCAGCACTGCCAGTAATTATGAACTAAGTTTAAAATCTCTGAAAGAGTTTATACTTTATTCAAAGGGAAAAGAACCTTCAAAAATCCCATTTACTGATGTTACACCGGATTGGTTGCAGAAGTACGAAACCTACATGGTGGATCATCTAAAACGAAGTAGAACGACTGTTTCTATGTATGTTAGAGCTTTAAGAACTGTTTTTAATACATCAATTGCAGAAAAAGAAATTGAAGCTGAGATATATCCGTTCGGCAAAAATAAATACCAACCTCCAACAGTACGTAGTGTAAAAAAGGCTTTAGGTCAAAATGATTTAAAGCAACTATTTGATGCAAAGGCAAAAACCCCTGAACAAGCAAAAGCGAAGGATTTTTGGTTTTTCAGTTATGCTTGTAATGGAATGAATGTTAAAGATATTGCAATGCTCAAATTTGAAAACATACAAGATGATAAAATAATATTCTACAGAGCTAAAACAATAAAAACTTCAAAAACCGATTTGCGCCCTGTAGTAGTTTATTTAAATGAATTTTCAAAAAGTATCATTAAAAAGTATAGTAATAAAAGAATTAAAAAGGACGGATATGTATTTTCAATTTTATCTGAAAAAGAATCTGAAATTGTAAAATATAATAAGATTAAGAATTTCACAAAATTCATTAATCAAAATTTAAAAAAATTAGCAAAGTCAGAAGGTATAACAACTGACATTTCAACTTATTGGGCACGACACAGTTTTGCGACTAATTCAATAAGAAATGGTGCAAGCATGGAGTTTGTCATGGAGGCATTAAGTCATAACAATATGAAAACCACTGTAGGGTACTTTGCAGGGTTTGAGGATAAAGAAAAGAAAAAATTTATGCAAAAATTAATGAATTTCTAAATTTATAAGAATGATAGAATTTAATCTTAAAATGGAAGCACCTCAATTTTTTGCTAAGGTAGCAGAAGGGTGCGCTGATATTGATATATACAATTATCTAGAACATAATACGGACCTATTTAAAAATACAATCAAAATAAACCTTTATCTAAAAGCACTCGACTTTGAAATTAAAGGAGAGGACTTTCTTTACCAAGATGAAGTAAAAAAATGTGATAGTGTAAAGAAGTTAAATGATTTAAAACGCAAATATGAAGTTCGAGCAATAAATATTTACAATGTTCAGACATTACTTGAAGAAAACTTACATAATTTAAAACAACCTGTTAAAGCTATACAAATTAACGCCCCAGTTATTGGGTTGTTTTGCAACTTAGCTGCTGAAAGTAAATTGTTTCCTAAAGATGAAAATATAAGTGTGAGAACTTATTGCGAAAGTGTTTGTGCGGAATTTAAGTTGTCCTATTCTGATCGGGTGCGTCAAAATTATAATGCAAGTAAAACAAAACAAAACATGCAAAAATTAAAAACATTGATATTGCCAACGCTAAAGAAGGATGCACAAGAAATAATAAATGATTATTTAGACAAAAAAGACCTAACAAAACGAAATTTGTACGGCTAATTGTACGTACAATAAAATATACCTGCCTTGTTTGTGTAAAACCTTTGTGTCATACTAATACAAAGAACTATGCAAGCAGTTACAATTACACAAATCACAGCAAATGAATTTGAATCTCTAATTGAAAAAACAATTAAGAGAATTTTAGGTTCTCAAAAAAGCTTTGAGCCCGATGGGGATCAGCTTTTAACAATTAAACAAGCAGGGGAATTAATCAAACTTTCTGTTCCTACCATTTACGGTTACGTAAGCCGAAATGAAATCCCATTCTCCAAAAAAGGTAAGCGCTTGTATTTTTCAAAGCAGCAATTATTTGACTGGGTTCAAGAAGGAAGAAAAAAGACAAAGGCCGAAATAGCTACAGGTGCAAATTCTTCTTTATTAATTAAAAAAGGAGGAAAAGCACTATGAAAAATGCAAAATCCTCCAGTAATTCTTTACCTCTTAGCGGTAGTAAAGATAACACTTTGACAGATCAAATACAAAATGATTTTAATTTTTTTGCAGAAATTTCAAATCTCAAAGCTAAACCAAAACCAAACAAATTTCCTACATATGTATTTCCAGATCTATTTAAAAATCTAATAACTGAAGGTGAAAGTACATTCAACTTTTCTCCCGAATACACAGGATCGGCAATTCTAACGGCAGTGTCTACATCAATTGGAACAAGTGCAAAAATTAAAGTAAAAGGTCGTTGGGAAGAATATTGCTCAATGTATATTGGTATAGTTGGTAATGCAGGAGCAAATAAAAGCCATCCGATAACCTTGGCATTATCAAAATACGATGAAATTGACAATAAAGCACTTCGCGAATTTTCAGTGCAATATGAATTATATGAACAATATCAAGAATTGAGTCCAAGGGATAAAAAGGACATTCCCGAGATAAAAAAGCCGGTTCTTATAAAATCCATTTTACACAATTTTACTCCTGAAATCCTTTTTCAAAGAATGAATGATAATAAAAGAGGTTGCTCAGTTGTAAGCGATGAATTAGCAACCTTCTTTGAAACAATGGGTAATTACTCAAAAAATGACCAATCTTCTCAATATTTGAGTATATGGAGTAGCAAACCTACTTCTATTGATCGTGTTTCTAAACCAATTCCGATTTCAATTCAACAACCTTACTTAAACATTTTGGGGGGATTACAACCTAGGATGCTTTACAAATTGTTTCCCGTAACAAAAACAGACAACGGTTTAATACAGCGATTTCTATTTGCTTTTCCTGACTTTGTAAAAAAACATCCGATAAATGATAATGAAATGAATGAATCTGTTCTAGACAGATATAACAACTTTTTAAGTAATTATATTGAGCAAAATCCTATTCAATTTGATTCAAATACTGAAAAAGTAAATTCCAAAATTTACAATTGGAATCCGAAAGCCAAAGCATATTTTTATGAATGGCAAAAACAAAACACCGTTGAGGTAAATAAATATCCGGATCAAATTAAAGGAGAGGTTATCTCAAAATTTGATATCCACTTTGCTCGCTTCGCATTAATACTTCAAATAATGGAAGACAGCACTTCAAATGAAATAAGCTTAAAGGCTGTCACCGGAGCGGCTGCCTTATGCAAATATTTCATGAATTGTGCATATAAAGTCTTGGACATTCTAAACGAACCTGTTGATCCCAAAGAAACATTACAGGAAAACAAATTAACATTTCTAGAATCTCTTCCAAACAGATTTGCTACAGCTGAAGCTGTCGAAATAGGAAAATCATTTGATTTGAATTCAAAATTTGTTCAGAGGTTTCTTAAAGATGATAAATTATTCAAAAAATTATCTCACGGAAATTATGAAAAAATAATCCCGGCTAATTCAAATGTCTTTTAAGTCCTTTATGTCTTTTTGATTGAACTCAAAAGGACATAAAAGACAATAAAGACATCTCCCATTTATGAAATTTAATTCCTAAAAAATGATGAAAATGAAACATCCAATAACTTCAAAACTACTAACTGCCGGAACATTGTGCACCCACTGGATCACCGCGTTAAATGCGTGCGACCACATGGGACTAAACTTTCCAAACCCAAGTCAAATAGTCCTTATTCAATTTATGGTTGATAAGAAAGTGATCCCCTACTTCGATTTTGTTTATGAGCATCAGAATTACAACTGCCTATTTCAATGGGATTCCGTATGTACGAAAACTGGTCATGAAGCACTCTTCCGGAAAGATGGAACATACAACCTTTTAATCTCCTTAAAGTGTTTTGAGGAACTAAATAAATTGTATTTAGAAGATGTAGAGGAATTCTATAACGACCAATATCTCTATTACAAATCAATTGGACAAGAGCCTTAAACATTATAGATTTAAATATTTAAACTTTTAATGTTTAAACTAAAAAAAATCAGGAGGACTAACGCCTCCTGATTTTTATATCAATGTTCCTTCATCAGCCATACTGTAATAGCCTTCATCGGTTAATATCAAGTGATCCAATAGTGGAATACCTAATATTTTACCAGAAGCGGAAAGGTCTTTAGTTAGCTTCAAATCAGCGTCACTAGGTTTAAGATTCCCAGATGGATGGTTATGTGCCATTATAATTGAACTTGCATTTGTTTTTAAAGCAATAGCAAATATCAATTTGATGTCTACAACGGTTCCCGCTGTGCCACCACTACTTAGTTTTACAAAACCTAGAACTTTGTTTGCTCGGTTTAGTAGCAGCAAAAGACTCTCTTCAACAAACTCCATCTTATCTGACCAAACGTGCTTAAAACAGTTGAAAGCATCTATTGATGTAACGACTTTTGGCATTTCAGACTTCTTGATTTTTGAAGTGTAATTCACTTGGATTTCATTTAACTCGTTCGTTAAGTTCATGTCTTTAGTTTTTAAATTAATACTCACTTGGTAGCATTGCCACGCCATCAGCTAAGAAGATTGTAAACCCATCTTCTATTGCAAAATCACTGAAAGGAATATACTGTGTGACAAGCTTTTTATCATTGCCATCAGTTGCTGAAACTTCCCAACCACCAGATTTTGTTTTTACAAGTGTCCAAGTTTGAAATTCTTCATTGCAAAGCTTATACTGGTAAGAGGCAAAGAGGTCAAATAGCCAATAGCATTTTGCTACTTCTCGTAAATATTTACAACCATCAGTTAGTAGCAATTTCCCACTTCCAATTGTGCTGTGGTCATAATAGTGCTCAGTTCCATTGAACTGCAGCAGTTGAACTTTTAGTTCTTCCGGATTAATTGTTTGTTTCATAAGATTTGATTTTTAGATTAATAAAAAAGGGAAGCGGACTAAATGTCAACGCTTCCCTTATGAGGCGATATAGCACCAGTGCTTGTCTACCCCAAAAAGGACGACTTATCCTTTACACACCAATCAACTATTTTTTTGAATCGAGCATCAATACTTCGCTCACTTCAATTTCGGTTACATAACGTTTGATACCTTCTTTATCGGTATAGTTGCGGTTGATCAACTTTCCTTCAACTGCCACTTCACTTCCTTTTTTGAGAAACTTCTCAACGATTTCTGCCGTTTTTCCCCAAGCAATTAAATTGTGCCATTGCGTTTCGGTTACTTTCTCGCCTTTTGCATTTTTGTAGGTTTCGTTTGTAGCGATACTCATTTTTGCTAATTTTTTACCTCCGTCTAAGGCTTTCACTTCCGGATCCATTCCTAGGTTTCCGATCAATTGTACTTTGTTTCTTAATGCGTTCATAATGTTTTTTGTTTTGTGTATCTGCTTATAGGCAAATACTGGTTTTTAATTTATTTTCAAATAGGGCTTTCCTATTTTATTTATATCACAGATCAAAAAAGTTATTTTTAATTCAACGTGAATTAATAAAAAACCTGACTGGAAGGAAGGATTTGTTTAATTTACGGAAGCCACAGCGGCAGGCTGCACAAAGGACTTCACACCCGCCACCTAAAAGCAGTAACAACTTTATTAGCCATAACGCAGTGGAGGCAATAGACAAATTACTGCCCACCGCCACTGAGGTGAAGTGGAAGGAACTATGGGGTTGCAAACCCCATCCGACCTATGTTTTCTTGCTTATGTTAAAGTGATTACAGTAATGTATGTTGCACATTTTTGTGCAACGAATAAAACACAAATGAGCCATAAGCAATAAAACACAAGCATTTCCATAAAGAAAGTAGCAGTTTTCTGCTACTAATAGAAAACATGCGAAGCAAGCACCGATGGGAAGGTGGCGGCAGATTAGAGAGTGAACATTAAATGCATTTATTTAATGTGAACGAGGTGAGACAAGAAAGCAAACGCCTTATGCGGGGATTTATCCGTTTGCTTTCTTGTTGAACACCGATTTTCCTTGACACACAGAAATGTAACCAAAACATTTAGTACGTGTGAGAGTGGGAAGCAATAAGCTCGGGGCTAGTGGGTAATTCCCGTGTAGATTAAAAAGTTACTTTCTTAAATCTTTTGTTTCCTTATATTTTGCTGCTCTTTCTTTTCTTTTTTCCATCTCTTCCCGTGACTCCCCCTTCATCAATCCTAAATTTGTTGAAAGTTTAATTATTAAGATCATTAGGAAAGGAAATCCTACAACTATTAGAAGGAAAAGTAATACAGAACTCATGGTTTATACTTTTTCATTGTTAATCCTGACTATTTATGCAAGTAATATTTCATAGCAGTGTTGCCTACACTCATGCTTCCAAATTGAAGCACAAGATTTGTGGTTGACTGAGAAACAATCGTATATAAATCACTATCAATCTCAATCATTCCTGTGTTTAGTCTCCACTGAATTGCGACATTGGTACAGTTTAAGCCATAAACACATGCTTTCCAATTTCCCGGAGCTCCTGCAATAGTCGACTCTGCCAACTGTAAATCCAAATGGCAGTATACCGGGTCGCTGTGGAGAGTAGAAAGAACAAGTGCCCCATCAACATATGTTTCCGTTACATCCAGGATCCAATTTCCACTTGTTGCTGAATCTGCAGAAGTATAGGTAATGGAAGGAGTGGGTGTTGGTGATGGGGTTGCTGCTTTTTCTTCTTTTTTACATCCAATGCTCGTGAACACAAGAGCAAAAGCTAAAACGATTATGTTTTTCATTTGAGTAGTTATTTAATGTAATTCAAATATACAAATTCTACTTATAAATTCCTATTTATATAGGGGTGCATATAAGTTCGCTAATCCTTCACTTTGTGGGATGACAAAAGAAGAAGAAAAACTCCTAAAGTTAATGGGCAACAGAATTAGAGCCCTGAGGTTAAAAGCCGGTTATACAAGTCAAGAAGCTTTCGCCTATGAGGCGAATATTCCTAGAGCACAGTATGGGAGATATGAATCTGGTACAAATATTACTTTCCTCAGCTTAAACAAGATATTAAAGTTTCACAAACTTAGTCTTGAAGCTTTCTTTAGTGAAGGGTTTGAAAAGTTGAAGTAGTTTTATTGTTGCTAGTTTCATAAAAGTAGGAATCTCTACTTTTATGAGATTCTTCAAAATTAATATAGGGGGTAAACCAGACTTTTATTAACCACCTGGGGTATCTTTTAGGGGACTCCCAACACAGCCGAATTCAGACTATTCAAAATTTTACCAAAAAAATATTTTTAGAAAAAAGCCCCAGCACAATTAAGTGCAAGGGCAATGCCTGTGAGTAGTCAGGCTAAATAAGGGTTAACAGAGCAAATATAGAATATTTGTCCATATCAAAAACTCAATGGTCTTTTATTTTCCTTCTGAACAAGCATTATGACAACGATTCTCACAATCGTGCCAACAGTCAGCTTCTCTATCTCGTGCCAAAGCTTCACCGAAAGATTGCAAATAATATTCTTTAGTCTTTTCAAATTGCTTTTTTAACTCAATAGCATCATCATCACCACGCAGACCGAAATATGGAAAATGATGTAAATAGTGACCAAAAACTTCATTGCAATCTTTGTGGTATGCCCTTGTATCAAGTATATGGTAATGCCAAAACGTATCCATTATTTTATTAGGTACAACACTATAGGTTGGATATGGAAAATGTCTAGTAAGATGCAAATAGCGCTTGTATTCTATTTCTGCATCTTCAATTTGATCTATTGTCCAACCGATTCCCTCTTTCTCTTCTCCTAACTTCATTTTTATCATTTCAAGATCAATTGATGCAATATCTGCATCAATGCGTTTGCCAATAAGAAAAGAAATTCTGTCTTGAGCAATTGGCGATGGAAGTGTCAATGTTGCTGTTGCCATTTGTATAGATTTTAATTGTTTGTAAAAAGTGTTTTTTGAAATCCAAAATCTTCTGAGATGTCTATCTTGATTACCCGATATTTTCGTCCTACTATGAAAAATCCGGTGATTATCAATAATAAGAATATCATTGGGCTTTAATCTCAATTTAATAGATTCGCTAGACTCCAATAGTTCCCGAAAACGAACAAGTGCCGGATTCTGTTTGTCAGTAGCTTTTACAAGCCAATAAGAAAAATAAAATTTCCTTTCACCATTTTCTGTTTCTACTAGTGGATAATACTGAAGATCGTCAGTGAATATTTTATGTTCAAAACAGTTAATTTTATGTAGTTCTGCTTGTTCCTCAGATGAAAGCTGTTGAAAAACTTTATCTCCATCAACTAAGAGTGTATCTCCACCAATATCTGTTTGCTTATAACAAAACCAGACAATATACTTTGCTTTCGGATGATCCGTATGAAAACTAAGCCCACTTGAAGACTGAACCATTGATTTGCTCTCCGACTTCACAACAACATCTGTTGTGAATATATTTTCGCCCAATGAATCAACAATTTCATTTAACTGTTCCTCAGTTTGGTCAGTTAAATAAACCCATCCTGATTTGTTGAGTTCTTCAATCAATAAATCACTTTTTAATTCCGCTGTTATTTCCATGACATTTCATTTTGAAGTTTTATAGCTATATGGTTGCGCATTTAATATTGTTTTCTTCAGGTTCGGATATAATTTTGAAATTGCAAATAATTAAGGTGTGTCCTACCTCATGACACCTTCACACGCATCAATTATTTATACCGATCCGCCATTGGTAATCTCCTTGTTAAAATTTTGTTTTTTTATTTTAAAGAATGCTTCCTCAAGTCCACTAAAAATTTCTTCTTCACTATTAGCATAAATATACACTATCGACTTTTGAGACATAACCATAGCGCTCATTGTATCAGTTGGGCTTATATTACTAATAAATAACGTCAAACAATCCAAATTGACATCCTTCTTACTTCTCTTGGAAAGACCATCCATCATCAGTTCTTGTCCTAATGTATTATTCCAGTGAAAAGCTGGGATAAATTTTATTTGCTTAGGAAAATACTTTCTGGTAGGAAGCAATTCGGAAATTTCTGGTTTTAAATTGATTACTTCTTTACCCCACCCACTTTGGGGGAGTTGATAATTTTCACTTATTGTTTTATTTTCTCTTATCGCTGAATGAACCTTTCTTGAATAAGACATTGGCTCAAATTCTCTTATAAGCTCTTCAGAATTATCATTTATATAAGACTTCATTTTGTTAAAATAAACACAAACTTTAAAAAGAAGTAATATCAACAAAACACAGCCTATTATTTTTCCACAGGAAAGTGTTATGTCCTTTACCAACAAAAGAAGAATGAATGTAGCAATTGAGATTATGTAATATTGACGTAAACGACTCGTGCTTTTATCAATAAACCGGCTTTCTTGTTGTTCTTTTAATACCTCGGTAAAAGGAATAATATATTTTCCAGGTCTAATTATCGGTTTATCCGTGAAGAGGGAATTCATTTTTATCACATCTAAAATATGCAACATCTCCAATAGGGTTCTTCTTTTATCTCCAGTTCTTGAACAAAGCCAAACAGGAAGTTCATAAAGGATTAATTCGGCAACAACACTCCATAAAAAAAACCATATTAGAATTAGTGAAGTGAAAAAATAAACCAGTTTACTTGCTGAGTATGTTTTAGGGATTGGATTATCTATTAATGAAGATATTGATATGTCATATCCAAAAACCAATGCTGTTGCTGTAAAGGTAATCAGGAGTTTTAAAAACAAAATAATAAGCCGCTCTAGCTTTTCAGGTTCGTCAGTAAGTAGTTTAGCTAAATTATACATAATGCAAAGATACACGATAATTATTTTTGACATGTATATCAAGAGGAATAGATTAATAAGGCATTAATATTATTATATCACTTCATTTTAAACTTATATTTTCGTATACTTGTTAGTATCAACTCCTATTTCTCGATTTGTTATTTTAGACTCAAAAATTCTCATGGAAAAATCTCCTTCTGACGGCAAAACAATAGATGCTGCCTACATAAAATCTGTTGACTGGTCAATAGAAGCAATTGAAAGTTTACATGAAGAATATGCTTACAAGGTAAAATTACCAGGATTTCCAATTGATAAAGCTATTGCTACAACGATAAAAGAACCTAATGGAGAAGTTTGTTGCAAATTTTTTTTAGAAAAATTACACGATCACACATTTAATCAAAATCCTGAAAAATTTGGTATACATGAAAATATTATATTAGAAAGTAGCAGAAAAAATTTTCTAATTAAGGGAAACTCTATAAGTAAAATCACTTTAAATATAGGTGAACCGCAAGTTCTAACAACTTACTCAAAAAGAATACAAAAAGGATTAGATGAAGATTTTGACAATAATATATTAAGACTTGTCATTCCAATAGAAGAAAAAATAGATTTAGGCCTTTTTGAGTATAAAAGTGTAAAAATAAACCAATGGACCAAAGGTGCCGGTCTTATTGATATAAAAGTAAAAGGGAAAAACTACCACCTATTTACTTATGAAAATGATGACACGAAAAAAAAATATTGCTTTATTGACGGGGTTGAACAAAATCTTTTTATTGAATTCAAGAAAAACACCAAAGCCATAATTCTAGGACTTGGTTTTATTACCGGTAATCTTTACCAGAAAGAATATTATTATCAGGTAATACAACATGATAATGTAACTTTTGTAGAGAATATATCTTTTGAACTCCAAGAAAAATCGATTATATCAAACTCTGCACTTTTTAATCCCTTTAGATTTAAAGAATATGTTACCAAACTAGGACATGAACATGTATTGCAAAATATTCCACTTAGGTTAAGTACTGAATTGTTTTCAAAGCTATGTGAAATATTATGCACAAACGAAACAATCGCACGTTGTACTCTATTAATTCTTGAGGGAAACCAATCCAAATTTATATTACTCCGAGCTTCAATCTATTCACTTGCACTAGAAACATTAACAAACGTTATATACGAAGAAAATAAAGACAAAATAAATCCAATCGCTGATAAAAAATTAGCCAGTAAAATTTTCTCTAAAATGAAGGATGTATTAAATGAATATAGTGAATTCTTATCCGATTCTTCAAAAAACACTTTGGAGTCAAAAATAAATGACATGAATAAGCCAACAAATTCTAAGAAATTATCAATTCCATTTGAATTAGTCGGGATCAAACTAAAGAAAGAAGATTTAGAAATATTAAATCACCGAAATAAATTTTTGCACGGAACCTCACCTTTTGGTGAAAAAGAATTGTCAGAAAAAGAGAGGGAAATAGTTTACATCACGAAGCGTTTTCACTTTATGATAAATTGTTTACTTTTAAAATACGTTGGATATAGAGGACACATTGTTAATTATTCCGCTTGGCATCAATTGAATGAAAAAGAAAAGATAACCGACCACCTTTATCAAATAATTTAAATACTAGATATATGAATTTATTTATTTCTATTCGTTGCCATTATATTCTAACAAAAGAAGCTCCTTCCTTTTGGATGTCTTAATTACGCAGGTCTAAAATTTGGAAATTACAAAAAAAGAAAAGGAGCCAAGTTGGCTTCTTTTCTTTTAATATCAATTGCTTTAGAAGCCCGAAGCCCCAGTTAAGGGGCTCTAGGTATCTAATTATTTTCGATAAAATTTATTCTTTAGCTAGGCTTTACTGCCTCAGGCTCATCTTCCACATGGAAAATCATATGAATGTCCAAGAATACTTGTTCAAGTAGACTTTCGGCAGACTTATAATATTCATTTGTGCGAACTTTTGCCGCATTACGCTTATTCATAGCGTCATATGCAGAATTGTTCCATTTCACCTCTTTACCGGCTGTATGGTCTAACTCCACATAAGCACGGATAGCTGTTTCTCTATAGGCTTCATCTCCTTGTAACTCTTGCAAAAGTTCAAGGATTTGTCCTACTGTACGTTCAATTACATATGATGAACTCATGTAATTCAACTCTCCATAAAGTTGTTTAATTTTTAATGCACTCTCATTTGTCATTTATTATATATATTGTTTTTTAACAGAGGCAACATTACCCCTGAACGAGGGCTTACGATTTTCTTAAAACGATTGTTTCAGTTTTTAACAATCAATTGTGCAAAATTCTTAAAATCAATAGCTTATATTTCTTTTGCTTATTTTTTTACTACCTTAGTAAAAAAAATAACATGAAAATAACTACATCACCTGTAAAAACGGATGGCATGACTCAAGCCGAAGCGCTTCAGCATACTATCAACCACGTAAGACAAAATTGTTCTTATCCTATTCAAGAAATCACTCCAAGTAACCGAGTTTGGTTTCCCATTGAAAATATTCAATGCGATACATATGAAAAGGATTCTGCCGAAGAAAATATGAGCGTATATTTTTTTGGTACAGGCGGAGAATGTGTAAAGACTAATATCTTTATCAGAAAAGGAAACAGAAAACTACTAATAAAGTTCGGAGAGAGTCTTGCTAAACTATGCAGAAAAGCTGGTAAAGAATCAATTGACATTTGTAGTGTTGGTTTCTCAACACTCAGAGGTGATGTAACGTTTACTTGGAGTTAGGAATATTATGCAAACAGTTGAGGAAAGTATAGAGAATATGCCGATTTATATTCGGGATAATCTAAGAAACTATATGCCCGCTATTCATCTCCTATTAAATGGCGAAGAGGAAGAAGTAAAATGGGATTATATTGCATTAAAATATAGAGAGACTCAACTTTCTCGTAAGCGCCAAGTAGATGCTCTTTCTCCAGAAGATAAAATATTTTTCGAAGCATGTTTTCTTGACATCGTTGCAAGATTAGTCACAGGAGATAGAACTTTTGTAAACCTAGTGCGGTTTATCAATACAATTTTTCTTGATTTGATTGCGAAAACGGATGAGCGAGAAAGGAAGCTACTTCCTAAAACAATATATAACATGCTTGTATCAATGGATGCAAGATATCTGAATTATGTAGGTGAGCTCGCAGTCCTAAATAATTTGAAAAGCTCAGGATTTGTATTACAACAAACAGAAGAACCGTTAGTTCCGGAAGATGGTGAGACCACAACAATTGATTTTACTGTTAAAAATGACAAGTTCACGCTTTTGGTTGAAGTATATAACATTCAAGGACTCGATGATATTGTTGACCTAACAGCAGACAAGCTCAAAAAAATACTTATTCGTAAACTGAAGAAAAAAAGATACAATAAACAAAAGGGGTCAGATAAATTGTTTTATATCGTTCCCGTTATTTGGGCGCAGTACTCAGTTCTTAAGATGGTGCACAATTGTTATGAAGAAATTAAAAACGAAATATCTGGGGCCACTGTAGAACCATCTGCATTTGTAACAATTACTCATAAAGTTACTGGTGAGACCAAAATTCTTTTTGGAGCCATTAATAATCTTATCCTTCAAGAAGATAATGGAGAAAACGACATTAATCCGTTATGAACTATTCAGTTCATTTAATTATCTTTTTTTATTTCCCTTTTTATCTTCATTATATTAGACAATTGTTATTTCCAAAATACCGGTTGTAATAGAATAGTTAAAACTTTCAGGGTCGATTTTAAAATTCACACTCAAATGTATAGATTTAGAAATATCAGTTCCTTGCTTGACAAATTCAACGAATTAGAAAATCAAGAAATATATTTTGCTTCTCAAGAAGAATTAAATGACCCTATGGAGGGGTATAAAGATTTGTTTTGGAAAGGAGATGTAATTGTGTGGAAGAACTTCTTGCTTAATTACATTAGAAGCGCAGAAAATACATTTGGTCAAACAATTTTATTAAATGAAAAGGAAAAACTTACAGAAGTCAATATTTTTCCAGCTCCGATAAGGGAAGCGTATAAAACTCCCGAATACAAATCTATGATTCAGCAAATAATTGATAATGTATTTAGCTATGAATTTATTAAGGACTTTTCAAGTGCAATGGCGGGAAGGACAAGCCCTATACGAAGAGTCGAGTTGCTTTCCTATTTAGAATTGCTTCATCCGTTTGTTATGAGTTCAATATCGAAATCTTATCATGAAAGAAGATTTATTGAAAAAGATATTTTCTCAATAGGCTTACCAAATTACGATACTTTGCTAAAAGATGGCGGATTTGTTGGACTAGTAAACAGGATGGAAAAAGAAAATAGCAAGCATAAAAATTTAACTGAAAATCTTTTTCAAATTACAAGCATGGTAAATCAACAAGTTAAACTTTTAACAAAATATAACCAATCAGGCAAATTGAATTCCAATATATCATTTTTAATTTCTGAATTTCCTGAAAATTATATTTTAAAGCTAGAATCACTAATTTATCCCGATTGGTATTCCGCCTCATTTCTATTGGATATAAGCAACTCTGCGATTTGGGGGCATTATGGAGATAATCATAGAGGAGTATGCCTCAAATTTAAGACCATCAAAAATGCAGAAAATTTTGAACTCCATCTTAACACTGTTTATGGTCATAACGGTTCCGGTCTAGTTGTAGGGATGAGACCTCATGCATTTAGGCAGATTAACTACCACAATAAACATGTAGAAATTGACTTTTTTAGGTCAATCGGGCGCATGAGCAAAATTGAGTTAAAAGCTCTTTGGTACTCTGACGAAGCAGGCAACTTGAGTTCTTGTGGCGACCATTTAAATAATGAAGAACCTTCTTGGAGAGAGGCATATTGGAAAAATTTCTATGACAGCTTTAGTGTTAAACTCAGTGAGTGGAGTTATGAAAAAGAGTATAGACTGGTTATTGATGGCGGATTCACAGATTATAAACACTCAAGTAACAGAAAACTAAAATATGGCTTCAATGATTTAGAAGGAATCATTTTTGGCATGAAGACTTCTACACTTGATAAGATTAAAATTATGAAGATTATAGAAAGTAAGTGCAAAAAAAATAAACGTAAAGAATTTAATTTTTATCAAGCGTATTATTCAAAGGATAGTGGTAAAGTTGAAAATTTTAAACTCAATTTATTAAAATTTCATTAAAATGGACTTTAGTAGATAAATTCAGTATGTGAGCATTTCGACTGAGTGCTTTGCCAATATTCCTCAATCAACCGTTCTTGCATACACTTTTTATATCTACTTGCCACTTCATTTTATTCTGTTCTCGTATCTATTTTACAATAATTGATCATATCCCAGATAGATTATCCATGATTGCTATGGAAATTGCAACTCAACTTGGAGAAAAAAGATGGGATGATGAATTTTACGTCTTCATAGATAATTATATTAAAACGTATCAAAAAATGCTCGAAGAAAATACAAATATTCACATGGTAAATGCAGAACTTATAGCACAACTATAGAAGCACTATTATCAAAATTTAAAACTGTTCCATTTACTGGTGAAATATTAAATTTTTGTAAAAAGGCTAGAGTGAAACTAAATGATGTAAGCAATGAAGTAAAAAACTTCAATACTCAGTTTGAAAGTTTTAGAGATCGAACATCAAAGTCTATTGAAATATTACAAAAAGCGGAGAAAAAATTAAGAGGTCTAGTAGAAAATAAGAGATGAGCAAAGCTTGATTTTTTCAGTAAGAGAAATAATAAAAATCACCCCATGAATCATTAAGTGAAACCAGGGTGACTCCTTACTAACTATTTATTTTGGGTTAAACAGTTTACTCTTTAATAAATTTTTTACTTGTAATTTTATTTTCACTTTGTATTTGAACAAAATATATCCCACTCGAAAATTTACTTACATCAATTTCGATTTTATTGTTTCCTGTAGTAAATGAATTGGAAATTGTTTTAATAGTCTGTCCTAATACATTTTTGATTTCAATAGAAACATCTTTTGTTTCAGTTAATTCAAATTCAATTGAAACTAAATTCTCCGTAGGGTTTGGAAAAACATTGAGATTTGCTAGATTTTGACTTTCTTGAATTGTAGACTCTGCAATTCCAACTGAACAATTAATTGGTGGAAAGACAAGTGCCGAACAAAGAGTTACACTCAGGCAGCCTACAGTAGATGGTGATATTGTCGCCAAGGGCTCGTGATAAATATTAAATTCGCTATAGTTTGCATCTGGCCTTATAATAAGTGTGCCATTATCTTTTATAAAGTACATGTCAAATATGGAGCAAGAAGGAGAATTGGTTATATATGTACACCCTGGGTTAATGTATACAAAACGACATCCAGAAAATTCAAGCGTGTCGTAGACAATTGTATTTGGACCACATAAATATATACCATCTGTACTTTGTGTAGAATCAAGGACAGATGTCGTGTTAGAATAGAAAATAGTATTCATGACGTAAGTTCCCTGATCACATGAATCAGCTGGAAAAGTCTGACCCAGTATTGATAAGTTCAAAACGGTGAAGAATAAAAACATAGAATTTTTCATACTATCTAGTTTTAAAAATATTATTACTTCAAAGTTAGTCATTAAGCAAACGCACCGTAAAAATGATTACTCAATTTTATACATGTCTAACAACGAGATATTGGGTGGAAACAGCTAATTTTATTGAAAAAAAGTAGTTAGAACTCACCTTTGTATAAAGTTAAATAGGGAAGATTCTATTCTTTGATTATAACGAACTTATCGCTTTTTACTACTTTATCATCAATAATAATTTGATAAAAATAGATCCCATTATTCAAATGGTCTTCATTAATAATAAGTTGATTAACTGAAGAATTAAGTAAATGGCTATCTATAAATCTTCCTGCAAGGTCATAAATTCTCATTTCTGCTTTGTCGTCTGCATTTAGCAAATACTGAAGCGATATCATTCCATTACTTGGATTAGGAAATAATTTGAATGTTGTTATGCTTTGATTCTCTTCAATTCCTACTCCAAAAGTATCACATGCTACTACTTTTTTTACAGTTATATCATCAATATAATAGTACGAATCCGCGCCAAAAACACAAGTATGAATAGTATCAGCAGGGTCATCAATAGAAAAGTTTCCGATAGTAATATATTGTTCTCCTCCCAAAGCTTGGTAATATCCTGAGACACGCATCCAATTCAATGTGTCAGTTAAAAATGTGTCAGAAACAATTTGAGGAGTATATTGTAAAACCAACCCTGGACCAACCGCACTTACTGCTGTATTGCTAACAAAAGCACCCATTGCATTTATACCAATGCATCCTTGATTATGAAGATTGCAATAGAATTCCACATAATAACATGAATCAAGTTCTAAAGTAGAATCTAGTTGTACTTGCAAATATTCTCTGTAATTACCACCAAAACTATTGATAACCCACATTCCTGCATAAGCCACACCTGTTCTGGCATATTGAAACCCACCTCCTCCATCTGGAATACTTACATTACTTGCTGCAATTGCACAAACATTAAAGTAATCTGTGCTATTGGTTGTAACCCCTTGCCATGGTGTTGCATATGAGATTTGGCTAGCCATATTAGGACAAGTTGTAAATGTTTCGAATGAAGGATTAGGTACAAGATTTACCTGCGCATTTACTTTAATGATAAATACAAAAATAAAACTATATAAAAATATTTTTTTCATCTATACAAATATAAAACCCTTTACGCAATAAAGCGCAAAGGGTTCTATCTATTAATAATTTAATACTATTTTACTATGACGATTTTATTTTGTGCTTTTACTTTATTATCAATTATTACATTATAAAAATAAATTCCATTCTGTAATTCATTTTCGCTAATCTTTAAGCTATTGTTTTGTCCAGAGGTTAATTTATATGAATTAATCAGCCTTCCAGTTACGTCATATAACATAAACATTCCGATAGATGTCTCAGATATTAAATACTCAAAAATCATATTGCCATCGTTCGGATTCGGATATAATTTATAAGCTGAAGCCACTTCGTTTCCGATGCTTTGAGGATCAATATCCATTGAGCGTGGAGCTTCCTTATCGCAATTATCAAAAAATTCAATCACATCACTAGCAATATTCATTAATAGAATACGAGCCTGATACACACCATTTCCTCCCTCTAAAGGGCATTGATTTGCAATACCATATAAAGTAGAAACATCTGTTGCTGAATAAATATATGTTGGTGTAAGAAGCGGCTGCAGAATTTGAGTATTCACAGTTTGCTGATTACTCTCTATAATGTTAGCAGGCGTAATACTATTGTTAATAGCATTGGCCATAGCGTATTGACCTAAAGCAATTTTTCTGTCGATACGAGTAAACTTATCAAAAGCAGAACCACTATGTGCTGCATAGAAACTCGACAAAGCTGGATTTACTGTATATACAGGATTATCTTCGACTTCATCAAAAACATATTTTCTTCGTTGCCAGCGTGTTTCATTATTATAAACCGACAACAAAGTTGAATCTTCTTCAATTGTCTTCAAAAAATCAGCCTGAACAGCAATTTCAGCAGGAGTCATACTTCCAGTTGCGAAAGCTGGTGGTGGGGTTCCTGAACAAGCAACTGGAATAGAAGAAGTTGTGTTTAATCCAGTTCCGAAAAGATACCTGTCAGCTGGAGTCAGATTCGTCTTGCTAAGCGAAGCGATTGGCATAGTTGCAGTTGCTCCAGTTGTTATATTATTCATGTATAGCTTAGAAAAAACATTTGCATTTGAAGGAAGTCCTCCAGTATTATCAGTAAATATTTCGGAATTAGTAAAATTTGGTGCTCCAGCAGCAGACATATCCCAATAGTTATTACTTGCAGTAGTAGCATTTCCTTGTGTTCCAATAATTCCATTATTCTTCAATACAAAACCATCTTGTGCTCTACGCATTGTATTCTGCGTAATACCATAAGAAGGCAAAGGTGTGCTTGTGCAATTTCCTTCAAACACCATACTTCTTCCAGCATTTTCAAATAAATTACATCCTACAAACATATTTGAACTGCTTTGCAAATACAATCCATATGCAGTTATATTTCCTGTTGGATAAACATACGCTGCACTTCCTGGAGTATAGTTCGTATGATTGTTGGTGATTGTAATTCCTTTACTACCAACTGCTTTTATACCTGTAAGTATTCCAGTAGTATAATAGCGAGTTCTGCAGCTATTACTAAACATATCATAAATAGTTGTTGAAGCTGCTGGTTTTTTTACATTGGATAAAAAGATACAATTATTGGTTGCAGTTATAAAATTGTTTTTAATATCCCAAATTGCATGAGGTGTAGTGCTGCTTAGTAAATCGGTAACATATATACCATTTGTACAATACGTAGTTGCAGTTGCATCAGAAGTAATACATGGAGATGTGCTTGTTCCATTATTATTAATACGAAGTAAAGAAGGCCCAGTTACTGCACCTGCGCCATGGCCCACCCAAATGGCAGTAGCACAGTTTTTTATAAGCGTCTGGTCGGCAATCAAAATGTTACTCGCTTGTGCTGCAGGAGCAACAAAAATTCCTCCATTACCGTAATTTACGGTACCAATTGGAACAAAAGGCCCTGTACTAATATTTGTAATAGAGTTTCTTTGAGCTGTTACTGTCTGATAATTTGAAGTATAAACAGCTATATAAATATTTCTGAAAAGATTTCCTTGCGCTGTTGTTCCTCCAACTGTAATCATATTGAAAGCGGTATTATTCATGCCAGAAGCATTAATTCCGAAGCCTTTACTATAAGTACATCCGAATCCACAAGGTGCTCCAATACCTAATATAAATTGAAAAACATTGTGATAAACATAAGTCGAAGTAATAGGCTTTGTAGGATTCGAAATATTTATACCTGTCATAATCGCATCAAAAACATTTCTTGTTGCTGGCGGAGCAACAGCTCCTGGATCCCCAATTGTAAGGTTACTCACATCCGTTGCAAAAACACCTGTAAACGCTTTTTGAGTCGAATAAGGAGGTCGTAAATTAACAGTTGATAATGATGGAGTTGTTGCTAAAAGATCTGTTTTAATGGAAACTACTGTTGGATTTGTTGATGGAACAGTTGAAGTATAAATAAATTGTCTACAAGTAACAACAGAATTTATTAATGTTATAGGTGAAGCAGGATTAGCATTAGTAGTTAATTTTATAGCATGTAAGTTTTTATTAAACATTGTTGTTGTAAACGTAGATGGCTGAGAAGAACTTTGTGCAATATTTACGGCTTGAATTCCATCTTCAATAATCACGTCTCCACTCGAAATTATTTTACCTCCCGAATGAACATAAATTCCATCCCACATAGTCGTACAACTATAAATATGAGTGTTTTGTGACAATCTTAATATTGCTACAACAGGAGCGGCACCAGCTACTTGAATATTTGGAACTGTGGAACCACTTGCTTCCATTATGATATTACACCCAACAAAATTGAGTTGAGAGTTTACAAGAAATGTTCCCGCAATTTTAAAATTACCCGTAATAGAAGCAGTAGAACCAAACAAGGCTGCAGAGTTTGCACCATGAGGAATTGTTCCGCCTGTAGGTGAAATACCAGGAGGAATAACAACAGTACAAGGATAATCAACAACTGTTACCGTAACAGTTCCAGTTGATGTACACTGATATTGATTTGATCCAGTAACAGTATATGTTGTGGTTACTGAGGGAGAAACAGAAATCGGGTTTGTAGTTGCACCCGTTGACCACACATATGTAGCACCTCCACTAGCTGTTAGAGTTGAACTTCCGCCAAGTGAAATTACTGGAGGACTTGCAGACGCAACTACTGTTGGAGAAGGGAATACTGTTATGGTATACGTTATAGGTGTTCCTACACAACCTCCAAAAGTTGGAGTAACTGTAATTGTTCCTGATATTGGATTGACAGTCGCGTTTGTTAAAGTAAAAGATGGAACATTTCCTGAACCAGAGGCACCTAAACCAATTGCTGTGTTAGAATTAGTCCATGTAAATGTTGCACCAGCTGGCGAACTAATAAAATTACTCATAGGAATTATGACTCCTGGGCAATCCGCTATATCAGTAGGAATTGACATTATTGGGTATGGACTTACCGTAATTGTATAGGTTACAGGAGAACCAGAGCATCCGTTAGCTGATGGAGTTATTGTTATTGTACCAGTAGTAGTAGTTCCTAAACTACTTGCTGTAAAACTTGGAACATCTCCTGTACCACTAGATCCTAAACCAATAAATATGTTTGAGTTAGTCCATGAGAAAGTTGTTCCAGAAACACTACCAGTGATTGAAGTAGCAGGAACGATATCTCCATCACAATAATTTGCACTCGAAGGAACACCACTTAAAGTAGGAATTGGATTAACTGTAATAGTAAAGCTTGTAGACATTCCAACGCAAACACCAAGACTAGCTGTTACCGTAATGGTTGCTGTTATTGGAGTTGTTCCGCCATTGGTTGCTGTAAATGCAGGAGTATTTCCTGATCCACCCGCAGCTAAACCAATAGAAGGATCTGAATTTGTCCACGTAAAAGTTGCGCCAGTAGTAGTGCTTGCAAAAGTATTAACAGGCACAGCATCACCTGCGCAATAAGTTAAGTTTGGTTCTGATGTGATAGCAGGTCTTGGATTTACTGTTATTGTGTAAGCTGTTGGTGTGCCTACACAACCTGTAGCAGGATCTGTTGGAGTTACAGTGATTGTTGAAGTAAGAACAGTTGTTCCGGAATTGGTAGCAGTAAAAGAAGGCACATTTCCAGTTCCACTTGTAGCAGCTAAGCCAGTAGCAGTATTCGAATTTGTCCATGCATATGTTGTTCCTCCTACACTGCTTGAAAAAGCCGAAGCAGGAACAATATTGCCAACACAATAAATAATATTCGCAGGAACATTTACATCTGGATTTGGGTTAACAGTGATAGTAACAGTTATCGGAGATCCCGCACAACCAGCCAAAGTCGGAGTGATTGTATACACTGCTGTACCTGGAGAAAAAGTAGTTGTGGTTAATGTTTGAGCAATAGAAGATCCACCTCCATTACTTGCTCCAGAAACGTTTGTTTGAACAACCGTCCAAGCAAATGTAGCTCCCACAGGAACACTTGTTAAAGCAATTCCAGTTATGTCTCCTGAACAAAAAGTTTGTGAAGTAGGAGTAGCAGTTGCTACGGGAACAGGATTGACTGTAACCGTTGCTATCGCAGTACCAGTACAACTTCCCGTTGTGCCTGTTACAGTATAAGTGGTAGTAGTACTTGGAGATGCGGTTGCAGTATTTACACCTGTTGAAGTTGCTCCTACACTCCATGTATAAGTTGTTGCTCCATTTGCAGTGAGATTTGCAGTTTGTCCGTTACAAATAGTTGGAGAATTTACAGTAACAGAAGGATTTCCAATTGTAACGGTAGCAGCTGCAGTGTTTGTACAGCCGTTTGCATCGGTTCCTGTTACAGTATAAGTTGTGGTAACTGTTGGTGATGCATCGGCAGTATTTACACCTGTAGATGTAGCTCCAGCTGACCATGTGTAGCTAACTGCACCAGATGCTGTAAGATTGGCCGTTTGACCTATACAAATTGTTGGAGAGTTCACTGTAACTGTTGGTAAAGGATTTACAGTTACTGTTGCGATAGCAGTGTTAGAACAACCTGCTGAAGTACCTGTTACAGTATAAGTTGTGGTGACTATTGGTGATGCATCGGCAGTATTTACACCTGTAGATGTAGCTCCAGCTGACCAAGTATATGTTGTAGCCCCTGCTGCTGTTAGATTAGCTGTTTGTCCTGCACAAATAGTTGGTGAGTTTACTGAAACGATTGGCAGAGGATTGACAGTAACAGTAGAAATGGCTGTGGCTGTACATCCTGTGGCATTAGCACCTGTTACAGTATAAGTTGTGGTAGTGCTCGGAGATGCTGTACCAGTTCCCACACCAGTAACGGTGACTCCAGCAGACCAAGTATACGTTGCTGCTCCAGTTGCCGTAAGATTAGCCGTTTGTCCTACACAAATTGTTGGTGAATTGACTGCTACTATCGGCAATGGATTGACTGTAACTGTTGCGACAGCTGTATTGGTACAACCTGTTGAAGTATTTGTACCAGTAACAGTATAAGAAGTTGTAGCAGTCGGAGTTGCTGTTACTGTAGCACCAGCAGTTGGTGATACACCAGCAGACCAAGTATAAGTTGTTGCTCCCATTGCAGTAAGAGTTGCAGTTTGCCCAATACAAATTGAAGGAGAATTGACAGTTACTACTGGCAAAGGGTTTACGATTACAGTAACTTCATCTGTTATACTGCAGCTTCCACAAGTTCCTGAAACTGAAACGGTATAGGTTGTAGTGGTAGCAGGGGAAACAACAGGAGTTGCGGTAGACCCTCCAGAAATTATCCCAGTGGTTGGACTCCAGGTGTATGTAAATCCAGCACCCGCACAAGCAGTTACGGTTGCAGTCAATGTGGTGCTTTGCCCAGCACAAATCGTTACATCAGGTCCAGCATCAACGGTAAATTCAGCCAAATTAAGATTATCAATATAGTAATATGTATTTGTGATAGCAGGAGTTATACAAGGAGTATAACTGCCCGTAGTAGTTGCAGCATCATTATTAAAATTACCTACATATATTTTATTTTCTCCTCCAATAGCCGTAAAAGTGCCACTGATAGTTGTCCATGCCGTACAATTAGTTAGTAAACCTGAACAGTTTTGAACTTGGGGAACTAAAGGTAGTGGAGCATATCCGCCTAATGAATAATTAGTAGCTGTAAAAGCAGCACCTAATTCGACAACAGCTACGTTTCTTTTATCAGCAGCACTAACCTGCATTTCATAATAATAACATTTTCCAGCAATTAGGGTAGTTGTCAAATCTCCTTTTAAATATTCTCTATAATTACCTAAACCAATCGCACGAGGGACAATTCCCGCATAACCATTGGCAGGTGTACCACTCGCAGCCTGAAACCCTGCATAATTATTAGGTACTCCAGCCCAACCAGAAGTATTGCAAGTATTATACAAATCAGGAGTAGAACCTGAAGTAGGATTAGACCATGATGCAGAGTATCCTAATGTAATACCATTCAAACCAATGCTACTACCACAAAATGAGGGAGATCCTGATGGAGTAATTAGCTGTTCAAAACTTGGATTGCATATAAGATTGCATGGAGGAGATGTTGAACATGAAGGCAACAACATTAAACTAGAAATAGTAGAAAGAAAAGTTTTCGAATAAAACATATTATCACCAGGCATGTCAATTGTTCTGGATATAAATATGTCTTGTAAGCATAGCAAGGCTGCAAACCCTGAATTAACATTATCAATAGAAGTTCTTTGTCCAGCCATTACAATACCAGAAAGGCCAACGCCTTTTTCAATTACTGCACTTTTACTAACATTCCAAAAAATATTCTCAGCTCGAACATCACCTCTAAAAACACCAGAAGATGTTAGTGCAATCAGTGAGTCAGTGATATTAAAAATATAAACAGCATTCGTATCTCCAGTTAATGTTAATGTTCCATCAAGTATCGCACTAGTATTAATTTTGTAGACACCAGCTGCTAAGGATTGTCCACCAAGTGAACCACTAATGGTTGTTCCACTTTGAGCAGTACAATAAACCATTGCAGCAGTCAAATCTATAAGAGCTGTTGCAACTTCAGGGGTTCCAGTATAGATAGTACCTCCAGTTATTTTATTGCTAACATATGAGGTTGCTCCCGCATCACCATATATAATAACAGAATCAGATGAAACAATACTGTCAGCTGACAACAAAGCAAATGACTGGGCTGTTCCCAATGGTACTGTTTGAGAAAACACATTGCTACTGAATAAAAAAATGATTGCAATTGCAATACTTTTCATTGCGGAGGTTGATAATTTTTTTTTCATTTGGAATAGATTATAAAAATTTGAGCGGCATAGGTAATCTAAATAATCTTATTAAACAATATTACTTTTGAACAAATTTTTAAAACGCAAACATCTCAAACAGTCTATCCAGAAAGAGTTACAGAAATTTTTATTAATTTAAAAACAATACAATTACACCTCGAAAAATAATAATTTTTTTCGAGAATAAATTTTCTTTATTTTTTAAAATTGAGGGAGTAGCTCAATCGTAAGAATACGAAAATTACTTGCTCAAGTAATTCATAGCTAATTTAAAACTTTAAACTAGTTCTGCAAAATTTCAATGTGAATTTTAAATAAATTTTCATATAATAATTGGATACTTTTTTGCTCGGCAGAAAAATGTTGTCAAATACTGCAAAACCCAACACTATCGTGGAGTTTTAACTGTTATTATTACGAAGTGAGTGTTTTCTACAAAAAATATACAGCAAATTGAAAATCGGAAGCAGATTATATCAAAAATGTCAATTTTAAACTGTACTATTTTATTGATGTTTAGAGGATGATTTTTGTGCAAATTTTGTGCAAATGATATAAAATGAAAAGAGCCAATCTTTCGAAAGGCTCTTTATCATTAGTGGTGCCAAGCGGGGAAACTGCTAACAAATTTAACGAACATTTAGAGCTAATTCTCGACTTTATGGGCGTTTTAGAGCATGAACCGGAATTATGGGAACGCATAAAATCAGCCGAAACTACCGAGGCTAAATAGTTAAAATTTGAGAGGGTTTTCATCGATTGAAACCGAGTTTTTTTAATAATTAAATTCCGGTTAAAAGTATAAAAAAAGGGCGATTTTCGCCTTTTTTTTATTTCTGTGCGCTTAACTCATTCTGAATGGGTAAAGGATGCCATTTCCTGCTTTTTTCTAAAATTCGGCATTTTCCTATAAGTTCCGATCTTTTCAATAAAAATGGAAAAATTACCCCTAAAGAAGCACAAGACTATCCTTGAGAAGGGTGGTCTGAAATATACCGATAACGAGGTATTAAGCACAATTGAATTCCTTTATTTAATAGCGGATTTGGATTACGAAATATACTCTAAACGCCACCGAAGGGAGTTAGAATTTAGCAAATTAAAAGAAACTCCTAAAACTGAAACGGTATGAAAAAGGCGATCGTTTATATCAGAGTTTCAACTGATGAGCAAGCAGATAAAGGCTATTCTTTGAAGCACCAAGAAGAATATTTGATTAAGTACTGCGAAATCCAATCGATTCAGGTAGTAGATGTATTTCGGGAGGATTATTCTGCAAAAACGTTTAATCGACCGGAATTTAACCGACTTCTAAAGAAGTTAAAAGATAAAAAGTTAAAGGCAGATTTATTAATCTTTACAAAATGGGACAGATTTTCTCGTAACGCTCCGGATGCTTACGGAATGATTAAAACCCTGCATGGTTATGGAATTGAGCCTCAAGCAATCGAGCAGCCTTTAGACATGGGTGTTCCTGAAAATAAAATTATGCTCGCTTTCTATTTAGCTGCTCCTGAAGTTGAAAACGACAGACGTGCTTTGAATGTTATTGTGGGTATGCGAAGAGCTAAAAAGGAAGGCAGATGGATGGCAAGTGCCCCAAGAGGCTATGATAATAAAACAGATGAATTTGGGAGAAAATATATAGCCCCTAATAAAGTTGCGCCAATAATCAAATGGGCATTTGAAATATTAGCGACTGGTTGTTATAGCATCGAAGATGTTCGAAGGC
>SXGT01709384.1_pt1 | contig 141950 bp, 129 predicted proteins | sample 3176221 | NCBI WGS metagenome assembly SXGT01 (sample SAMN11356862, study PRJNA531348) | freshwater metagenome | isolation source: freshwater sample F1-120 | place: China: Fuxian Lake, Yuxi | collected 2017-12-25 | reverse complement strand
ATTGTAGGATAAACCATGAAAGAATGTTGTATCGACGTTAACGAATTACTCGGTAAAACAGAAGCAGAGATTCGTTGTTATGTCAATCGGGCGGTTAGTCATTTTGGTAAGATACATCATTGTAAAATAGTAACAATATCATTTAATGGCTCAGTGGAAGCCGTAAAAAAGATCATTAATATCATCACCTAATATGGTACTATTAATAGTGGACCAGTAGTAACACTTGCTGGTACCCTGCCTAAGTGCAGTAAACGCCGGGTTTCTGGTTGTGGCAGTAGCCATGTCAGTTACACCATCGTGCAAGAGGAATAAAATTTCAAAACCTTAGGATCGTTGTAGTTACCTATCCTTTTAATAACTTTAAGAATCCCTAGTCTTTGTAGAGGCTGGGGATTCTTTTCACGCAGAAAGCGCTGTATGGCATTAAAGCAACAACAGTTAATTTTCAACGAGGAAACAGGCGACTGCCTTCGAGCATGTGTAGCTAATCTTCTAGAGTTACCAATCCACACACTGCCGAATGATCACTCAGATCGATGGTGGTTTGTCTGGAGAGACTTATTCGAAACTTGGGGATTACACCTCCAATTCGGAGATGCTTGCTGGCAACGTGGACATTGGATAGCATCTGTACCATCGTTAAACTATAAGTGTTCGCATGCTATCTTAATGTTTGATCAGGAGGTATTCTTTGATCCCTCCACAGGCAATACATATGAGCCAGGAAAAAATATGCTTGGTGAAGACCTTGTAAAATACGGTTATTGGATCGTTGTTCACGATTCACTTAAGATACATTTATTAGACATAGATCGCAAGGCTGCATGGGCAGGAGAAAAAACTTTCTTCTAAAATACTTGCAGTGCCACACAAGATATGCTAGGATCTCAATTCCCAACCACAATAGAAAGCGAATTAATGGTGATGTCAGTGAGAACAAGAGAATACGATTATGTATGTGATTCATGTAATGCAAGCTTCTCTTTGTCGGAGCTTCGCCCAAGTGCCGTACGTTGTCCAGACTGTTTTAAGGTAGACGCTTATTCGTTGGACGAATACTATGATGGATATGATGAGTCAGAATACGATGAAGACATTGATTATGATGACTATGACTACACGTTTCAATTTGAAGACTACGAAGATAGTGAATACTAATGAGTGATTTTAGTAATTATCAGGATCTTCTTAAGGGTGACGAATTACCTATTCACGGAATGCGTATTATCCAGTTCTTTGATTCTAACGGAACATTACATTATCGCATGAAACAAGATGGCAGTATGCAAGCTGCTAACGTATTAGGCGTTTTAGATCTTATTCATGACGATCTTTCTTTTCGTGCACGTAACTCTGGAAAGATTCCCCCCAATGCCACCTCTTGAAGTTAATGAAAATGATGCAGAGGATTTTGGTTTCCATCAAGGTACCCTGTTTGGCTCTTACAGATACAAAACGAATTCAAGTGCCAAGAACTATACTTGCAAAGATTGTGAGTGTGGTGGGTATTTTGACGGAAATGAGGACACAGCATTATGTTGGTATTGCGGAAGGGATATCCAAGATGACTGATAAACGACTAATCTTCCTTGCTCCTGGTTGGGGCAAGTTTGATATTGGATGGTATTTCTTAAAAAAACGTTTTATCGCAGATGGATTTGATGTAATTTATGCGCCATATCCACAAAATGGCTTCGGATCTATCGAAGATTCGGCCAAACAGACAGCACGAGTATTAGAAGTAATCAAAGATAGTTATGATCATATTACTTTTGTGGGCCATTCAATGGGTGGATTAGTGGGCAGATACATCGTAGAGGCCATGGGACGTACAGATCTGTTTCACGCATACGCTTCTATGGGAACTCCGCACCAAGGGACACTTTTAGGCTTCCTCGGATGGTGGAGTACATCGGCTGGCGAGATGAAAGTGCACTCTGATTTCTATAAAAAACTTGTTTTACCGTGGCCAGAAGAGATTCCGAGACTCTCAATTAGCGCTGGATTAGACTGGATTGTACTTCCACATAGTAGTTCTGACCTAAAAGGAGCTACTCAAGTCCATATTCCACGGGCTACACACTCAACTTTGCTAGTTCATCCACGTATTTATCAAGAAATATACGCCTGGTTGATATATAGCATTTTTGATGAGGTCGGTTTTGTCAGTAAAGAGGGGTTTTTTGCACGTTTTTCACCGAAAAATCACGTTTATGGACTAAAAATAAGCGTGATTCTTAATAAAATGCAAGAAATATGCAGTAAATTACCGTTTTTAGCGAAAAAGGCCTAAAACGCTACATTTTAGTGAGTACGCAGCAGTCGTCGCCACTCTCGTGTAATTCCTTAGCCATCTCATCCATAGCGAACTGGATTGCGCTCTCCAATGTAAATCCAGAGAATGCGTAACATGCACAAGGCGCATTGTCCACAGAAACAACCCAAGGTGCATATTCTGGGGTTCTATCGTTCTGTTCTGCGTCAAACCAAGCAGTAAATGACCCATGCTCTTTGGCTAATTCGGCTGCTAGATGATCAATGTTAAGGTTTTCCATAGGGATATTATACCTTATTCATCGTCATCGCTAGGGACTAAACGGGCTAATGTCTCATTCACTAGCCTGATATTTTCGAGATCGACGGTCAAATGATACTTAACTAACACCATGATGACTGTCCAGTAGTCAATATTATCTAATTCGATTAATCTATTAATAATCTGATGTAGCTTTGCGCCATTATCAACCCATGGTGGTACCCAATCAGATATCTCGAATATCCTATTTCCCTCTTCCATTATGACTCCTTGTAATCGATAATCAGCTTGCCATCCAAATGATCGATCTCATGCTGAAAAATTCGAGCCATAAAACCAGTAGCCCTACACTCGATATCTTCTCCATAGTAATCCTGGCCACCAATCACTACCCATTCCCATCTTGGAACCTCGACTGCTTGATCTACAACAGAGAGGCATCCTTCTTTCATGTAAACCAATTTAGAGGAATGAGCTACTATTTCTGGATTAATAATAAGATTAATTTTGTCTTTATAGTCATAAATGAAGAACCGTCTTGAGACTCCTATTTGGTTTGCTGCCAAACCAACACCATGACACTGTGTCATAAGTAATGCCATCTCGTCAAACAGGGACCAAACGCTACTCATAAAAAATGTTTCTTCTGTTACTGGATCACAGATCTTTCGTAGAACTGGATCTCCTAAAGTACGAATTTGCCACATTAAATTTCTTTTCTATTAGAATTCTTCATATTCTTCCCAATCATGACCACAATCATAACAGGAGAGTTTTAGAATTATACGACGTTTAGTTCCAGTAGCTGTTTCTACTATATCAAAATTGAGAGAGTTACACTTCGGGCAGCAGTTCGACAGACGGGCCATCTATGATCTCTTTCTTAATTTGAGCGGTTAATTCCATATCAGAAGCTAAGGCTTCAATTGCTTTAGCTTTACCTTGGGCGAAGATCTCACCATTATACTTAAACCAAGTACCTGACTTTTCGAAGATTCCTTTATCAACAGCAAGATCAAAAATACAACCAAGATTATTGATACCTTTACCATAAACGATTTCAAAATTAGCAATACGATATGGTGGACCCATTTTGTTCTTCACGATATTTGCTTTGACTTCCACACCCTCAACATCACCAGTTGTTTTGTTTTTAACAGTTGCTATTTTTCTTACATCTAAGCGTACTGATGAATAAAACTTTAATGCACGTCCACCAGGTGTCGTCTCGGGCGAGCCGAACATCACACCAATCTTCTCTCTGATTTGGTTAATGAAGATCAGCATTGTTTTGTTTTGTGAGGCAATAGCTACCATTTTACGCAGTGCTTGACCCATCAATCTAGCCTGTAGACCCATATGAGATTGACCCATATCACCTTCGAGTTCTGCTTTCGGGACCAAAGCAGCGACCGAGTCAAGCACAATAACATCTAAAGCGTTACTCCTAAGAAGACCATCCATTACTTCAAGTGCTTGTTCTGCATAGTCTGGCTGCGAGAAAATCAACTCATCAAGGTCTACACCAAGCATTTTTGAATAAGAAGGATCTAATGCATGTTCTGTATCGAGGAATGCACAGCGCATACCATTTGCTTGCGCCTCAGCGATCACTGAGAGGGCTACAGTGGTCTTGCCAGAGGATTCTGGTCCGTAGATCTCAATGATACGTCCACGTGGCAGTCCGCCGATTCCAAGGGCTAAATCTAGAGTCAATGCGCCAGTAGAAATTGATGGCCATTGCTCTGCGTGATTATGACCCAACTTGATAACAGTATTCTTGCCGTAGGTTTTATCAAGAGCTGCCATTGCTAGATCTAGTTGTTTTTGAAGATCTTCCATTTGTATTTCTTTCTTTAGTGGATACTTTGGATACCCCATTGTAGGGTGTACAATAGAAAAAGGCAAATCGCTTATAAGAAAGTTGAACATATGAAAAGAAACACACAAGTTAACATTGACAGAGCAATGTTTCTGTTGGAACATAAGTTCCATACCCCTACTGACATGTACCACTTTTGGCGCATGACTGGCTCAGCCAGACTGGTTGGCCCAGAGCAAGAAAAAGTATTTCCTTGGTGGAAAGAACTGCCAATTCAATTGTAGATTGTCTAGATCAGCCCCCTTAACCGGGGGCTTTTCAATATTCATCAAAAATTTGCTTGACAAGCACAAAAAATCATGTTATTATAATATATCTCTTTAGATTCTAATAGAATTACAGAACTCTGTAAATATCTCTTATCAATAAAAATCAAATATTATTAGATTCCATATTAGAGTTTAAGAGACTTCTTCTTTAGCTTTGTTTCAGAGAGTTTTTACGGTACTATTCTTAGTAGAAATCAATACATAACTTCTACTAAGGAGCATCATGCAGGTTTACGAAGTAAGAAATCCTAGTCTTGGAATATTTATTAGGTACAAAGTTTTAGCACCAGCTGAAGCAGAAATGCTCATGGAATCCAAAATTACGCTACAGGGCGATCAATTTAATAGACTAGTGCTCGAGGCAGTTGTTTATAATCTTAATGAAGTATTGGAGGAGCTGAAAAAGCTCCCTAAAGAACAAGCTGCAGTAATAGTAACTACTTTATATAATGGAAGCATTATGCTTAATCCATCGTTAGATGTTGATGGATGGTTAGCCTTAACTTCTTCCAAAGAAGAAGATTTGAATAGTGAAAATACTAAAGCTAAACCAAAAAGAAAAGCAAACACGCAGCCGGTAGCTAATAAAAAGATTTCTAAAGTTAAATTTCTTAACCTAGAAACACACCTTAAGCATCAAATTGTGGGTCAAGATGAAGCAATTGTTCAAATAGTAAAGGCCCTTAAGAGATCTTATGTTGGCTTGGGGGATGAAAACCGTCCTAATGGAGTATTTCTTTTTGCCGGTGCATCGGGTGTAGGAAAAACTCACCTTGCTACCGCACTTCAAAAGTATTTATATGGTGAAGAATCCAGTATTATTCGTATCGACTGCGGAGAGTATCAACACAAACATGAGAACAGTAAGCTAATAGGTGCTCCACCTGGTTACGTTGGTTATGATGAGGGTGGTCAACTAACTAAGTTGATTGATAAAAATCCACACTCAGTAGTATTATTAGATGAAGTTGAAAAAGCTCATCCTGACATGTGGAATACTTTTTTGCGCGTATTCGATGAAGGTGTCATAACTGATTCGTCTGGTAAGAAAGTATCTTTTAAGGATAGTATTATTATCATGACAACAAACCTAGGCAACAAAGAGGTTGTTGATGATTTCTATGCAAGAAACATAGGTTTCAAAGATAATAAAGCTGAGATCACCAACAAAAGAAGAGAACGCTTTGCTATGGAAGCTATTAGGAAACAATTTCTTCCAGAACTATTAAATAGAATAGATAAGATTGTTATCTTTAATCATCTTAGCAAGATTGACTTCTTTAAGATCGCTGAGTTAGAACTTAAAAGGATTGATGAAAAACTTTCCAAACGTGGTTTCTCCTTACAGTTTGATGAAAATGTTTTAGATTTCCTATCCAACCAATGCATTGATAGTGTTGAGAATGCTAGAAAACTCTCTCAAATTAGAAGAGATAATATCGAATCAAAATTGGCGGACAAGATATTGGCCGGTAGATATGCACGTGGGACGATTTTTAGCCTTACTATGACTGTAGCGAAAGATGATTTTATCCTTTCTGCACCAGTAAAGAAAAGGAGAGTGACTACTACGCAATGAGTATTTGGAGAAGCACATTAGGACAAGCTGGCAGAATGCAAGCAAAAAGAATTGCTTCCGCAGGGGTAAGACGTGGAGCACCCGCAGGCAGATGGGCGAAGGCGGGCATAAAAACAGAATTCGGTAGAGATCTCGCAATGGCAAGAAGAGTAGCTAGTACACGAGCAGGAAAAAGCGTAATAAGAGGCGGAAAGCGTACCCTTATCGCAGGCGGAGCTGTTGGATTGGGTGGCGGATTAATTGCTCGTAATAGAAATAGGCAAATATCAGGTAGACAAAGTATTTATGAACATTAAATAAACTATGTTAGGTGTGATGTTATATGAAAAACCAATTAGATTGGCAAAGTCATGTCAATGTTTTAGGAGAGTTTGAACTCCCTGCGTATTTATACAAAATGATTAATTCTTTAATGAAGCAATCTTTAGATTTAGGAACCCTGTTATCTAACGATTCAGGAAAGACAAGAGCATACAAAGAGAGAGTGAAGGAAGCATTTAAAGCACAATGGTTTCTTCTCGCAGAAGCGTTGGAGTATTTTGAGATTGTTGTACCGTGTGAATGTTTTGGCAGTAACACTTTCTGCAATATCTGTGGCGGTTCTAGATATCAGTTAGATAATTCTATCAATCCAACAGTAATGCGAGAATTTTCTTTTGTTACAACCAATACTGATCCAAACTTAGTGCTTAAATTGCAAGCTGGGCTAGAAAAAGCCTTACTTGAGACGAGCTAATATGGGCGAAGAGCTAGTGCCAATAGAAGATGAAAAAACTGCATTTATGCTAGAGATGGAAAAACTACGTCCAGATCTAATGTATCCAGAGATATATAAAGAGTCTAACGTTAAGGTAGTAGAAGAACTGCGCCCAAATAAGATCAAAGTAGGAATGCTCAGTGCAATTCCGATGCAATGTCGAGGAAATAACTGTCCGGTAGCAAAAACATGCCCGTTGCTTATGCAAAATTTAGCACCAGTTGGTTCGTTGTGTCCCATTGAGATGTCAATGGTTCAACAGTTCTTTCAAGCATATGTGGAAGAATTAGGTGTAGACACAGATCGTCTGGTTGAGGTTTCAATGGTTCGTTCTATTGTTGATCAAGAGATACAGTATTTTCGTAAAACAAAACTATTATCTTTAGAACATTTTATTCAAGATAATGTGGTTGGCATTGATTCAAAAGATGGGACACCAATTATGCGTCCAGAGCTGCATATGGCTGTAGAGTTGGAAGATCGTATTCATCGCAGAATGGAAAGATTAAGAAATCAATTACTCGCTACCCGTGAATCTAGAGCGAAAATTGGCCAAAGTAGTGTAGACGCTTCGCAAACGATTTCTAATCTCATTGAAAAGGTAAATGAAATGAATCGTCTTAGTAGTCAACTTCTTAAGAAGAAATTAGGTAAAGCGTTGGAGGATGAATATATCGATGCAGTAGAGGTAGTTAATTCATCAGATGATCAATGGCAAGCTTAATACCCAGAAAACAAACGAGACGTATAGGTTCGAAGGGGAAGACTCCACTCCTGCCCCCAGTGATTGATGGGAATAGAGATCAGATACTCTCATTAGAGAGAGAAATTAGATTAGCGATTCAATCAGGTGACGGCATAGAATCTGTTCACCCATTACTCCTTCAAATAGGACAGTTGACTAGGGCCAGCCAAAGAAGGCTTGGTGGTCAACTATTGGATCAATATCAAGTTCTTGATACGCTTCACAGGCTCGGCGCTCCAGCTAGATTTCATATGGGACAAGAAAACCCATTTAATGGAGAAGCCGCTTATTTTGGTGCTCTAACCCAAGAAAGCATCAATAATGCCACGTTGCAATCGGGTAGACCATACGGTAGATTATCCTTTGACTGGGAAGGACTTAATGCGGAAAGAATTAGACAAGGTTTGGATGGCATAACTGCTGAAGACGCATTTTATGGTATTAGCACCTTTAATTTCGATATAGACGAAATGAGACGTATAGCTGCATCAGGAGTTCAAGTTAAGAATCCTAAAACGATATTCAATCTTTTAAAACCATCAGTTCAGCAGATGTATAGGCACGAAGCTTTGAATAACGTAGCAAAACAGCTGCAGAGAATGGTTGATCCAAAAAAGACGTTAATTGGTGGCACTAAGCCAATACTAATATGGGATATTGAAACTGGTGGCCTTTCTCATAATGAAGGCATACGTGAAATGTCCGGTAAGTTAATGGATCCTCAAACAGGTAAAATTATCAAAAGTAAGACCTGGAATGTGCGCAATGATCTCTTAGATTTAGCAGTTGTAGGTAAGCATTCTCAAACTTTGAATGAATATTTCAAAGGCAAAAATGCAATGTCTCCAGATGATGCAATGGCTGAGCTTTTCGAAATGGCAGAAGAGGCAGACTACAGAATGGGTGGACAGAATCTTAGTTTCGATATTGGACATCTATTGTCTGCTCGTAGAGGTTCTAAGTATAAAAACGATACGTTATTTAGATTAAGACACCAAGCGTTTATGGAAGCCACACAGGATTCTGAGAAGTTTTTCGATACTGCTCTTTTAGGTCGAGCTATTCGTAGCGATGGCGGCAAAGTGGGCATGAGTAATTTAATTACTGAAACTAATTTCTTAGAAAACATACAAAAGCACACAGGAGTTAAGATAGAAGATCTTATCCCTAAGCTCGCAAGACTGCACGATTCAGAAGTTGATACAGAGTTTACTGCGTATCTAATGCATGTAATGAACAAAGAAGGCGTAGGTTCCTTAAAAGAATCCACACTCGACGAAGCGACAATGGAAAGGGTTAAAAAAGCTGTAGCTATATCTCAAGCTCAGCCTATAGCCCTAAGAGCACCATTGAAATCCTTGGATTTGTTTGATGATAGAATTCGTAAACAAGTTGAAAATGCTGAGTATTGGGATCCTCTTCATGGTAAATATAATCGATTCTTTAATGAAGATGGAACCATGTTTAACTCGGATAGAGGCATCTCTGCATTTGAACAAACCAACATTCTCACTAGAGGAATGAGAGCTAGTAATTTCGCTACTAAAGCGCATCCATTGACTGGACGTGCTGCTGTTGAAGAGCTGGTGGCATCACAAAAGCATATTGATGATCTTTTTAGAGACTATGCTCCAGATAGAATATTGGAATCTAATAATGCCAGAAGATTAGGACTTAAAGGAGGAATTAAAACTCTTCTTGGTAGACAAAAAACCATAGCAGACAGTAATAGTTTCTTCTCAGAAATGGGAGTCCACGATAGGCTTGCCAATGCTGTTTTGGTTAGACATAATCCTCTTCCAATCACTGCTGGAGGATTGGGCTTAGAAGCAGTGAGTGAAGCTCTTGGAATTAGTACTATTGGCACGAGAGTAGCCAAAGAAAGCTCACTTATGACACTGCATACGGGCAATCATATCCTCGCTTTGCCAATGCAATTTGTGGATAGCGTACTCGATGGGACGACAGCGGCTAACCCATTAGAGCAAGATTTATTTACTCTTAATCAATTTCGTAGTGATCTATATGACGAAGGCAAAGTGGTTGGGCGCAGAAGCAGATTCTCACTAAACATGCATATCCGTGATGGATATGAAGAGATCAATAATGTTTTAGGTGTTAGAGAAGGATCTCAATTAGCTAGACTAAGAGATGCAGTTCGAGATTACGATGCAACTAAGCTTCACGAAATAGGTTTTCATGATGATACTGTTGGAGATCATAAGTTAACCGCTATAGAAAAAAGACAAAAATGGTTAGATAACCTTATATCTAAGGATACTAGAGAATTCGGTATTCAGGTTGGTATGATTGACGACATCTCTGGAGAGATGGAAGAACATTTTAATTCTATTATTGGAGACGTAACCAGTGGTGCCCCCAGAAGCCAACGCTTAACTGTAACAGTAAGACGTAATAGATTAGTAGAAGAAGCAATGGCTCCACTTCTTGATTCTAGCGGAGAATCTGTAATGAAAGACAGAATCGCTATTGGTGGAGTCTCATTGGGGGAGCCTTCTGCCAAACATCTTGAAGCCCTAGATGAATCTGGCAGAGCTGCTGCTGGTTCAGTAAGGGCTATCTTGGACTCTGACTACACAAAAGGAGACAGAGCGATAATGAAAGGTCGCCTGTCTACTGTGAAACATAGAAACAACGGGGAGCAAGCTACTGGATGGCTTGGTAAGGTATTACAAGGTAGAGATTTAAGTGATGTGACAATTCAAAATTATTCGAAATATGTTCAGCAGCCTATGTATCGTGCGATGGATTTCGCGAAGTCTCACCCTAAAGGATTGGGGTTAGCTGTAGCTGCAATTGGTATCGGGTACTATAGTCATAAGAAAAAGAATGAAGATGACGACTATTACGATACAGTTCGCCGTATGCCCTACGAAGAAGAAGGCGCTAGGTTTGATCAAAGTAGCGAAATAGATCAAGCCACTAACCCTATGAGAACTGCAGGGATTGTTGGAGCTTTAGATAGAAATAAGAGTCAGCACTATAAGATGGGTGCAGGGAAAAATAACCATCTGTTTGGAGTATAGATATGAGTATAGCTAGTAGCGTAACTGGTTTTGCCAAAGGTACTGGATTACGTTGGGGTAAGAGAGCTGCAAGATTTGCAGGCAGAAAAACGTTAAATGCGGCTGAGAGAGGCATTTCAGGAGCAGGATCGCTGCTGACTAGAGGCCCAGTTGACTGGGCAGTTAATCATCCTAAAGCTTCGCTCGGTGCAGCCTTAGGGTTGGGTGTTTTGGCCGCAAGACCGTTAGGTCCAGCATACGAAGAGGTGGTTAATCAGGGAATCTTAGGAGCACCACACGCAACGCGATCTTTGGTCGGAGCACAAGTTTCAGGCTCAGTACAGCAATCGTTTGCGTCCTCAGAGGACAGAAGAGCTATCAGTGGTGGATATAGATACTCTAGGGGACAATTTGATTATATGCAGCCGGGTGGACTAAAAATGGGCGCTACTTTACCAGGTCAGATATCTACAGCATCTGGATCTAGGTTTGCAGCAGGTCCGAATATCCCAAATTACAGAAGTACCCCATACTCTGCCCCACAGGGGCATTTAGTGTTGGGAATGTATAATTTACGTTAGGAGGTGACTATTTAAATGGTAACAATGGAAGATTACGGAAATCAAGATTCTGGCTATGGACCAGCGTTTACTAGCGATCAACCACAAGGTATGATGGGTAATGCGATGGTTAACGCATTAGATGCTCTGCCTCCTTGGTGGGTTCTTGCTGGAGCCGGTTCGCATAAGCGATTTAATACCATGGTGCGCGGTGGATATAGAGAAGGTAAAGCGCTTAAACCATTCCTTAATAATAGGGGTATACTACGAAACCGTCGCCCCGGCTTCAATGTCCTGCCAAACACATTAACGAAACCTAGAACAACAGGCTGGACAAAAAATAGAGTAACAGACGCCTTTAGGGGTCGATATTCTCAATTGGGCGTAGTAACCTCAGGAAAACCGTATACTCCTTTTAGCTCTTTTGTAGGCGCTGGGTTTAACGGTGCTGCAAATTTGATGCACAAAACCTCTTGGGGTCGCAATATAGCATCAAGCTGGGATGATAGTCCTGGTGGCAAATTTCAATTCTTAGAACAAGGATTAATGTCCAAGGTTTCGTACGCTAGGCATATAGATAGAACACCTGGGGTCACCCATATGAATTATGGGGCAATACTGGGTCAAGGCAGAACTGGCGAACTGTCCAGAGCTGCTGATGCACTGTCGAGACCGGGTTCTACTGCAAGTTTATCAGAGAAGATGATGGCTAATAGGGCCTCTATTCGCGGTTCAGCAAAACTCAATGCGGTTCGTAGCAATCCGCTTTTAACAGGTGGAGATGCATTACTCTTAGATTCCAAAGGAGCTTTAGGTCGTTGGACTGGTGGTTTCAGAATGACAGATCGTATTTCGCAACAGATGGCTTCTACTACGGCGTCAATGAATGCTGCGCGAGCTGGTAAAAACATTATGAGTATGCCAGCTGATGATGCCGTAGCACATATTAAGAATCTTCAAGGATTGCAAGGAAGCTTAGACGACGGAGCTGCAGCAATAGCTACAGGAACACGCCTTGGAGGTAAGGCGGCAGCATCAGGAGCCAGATTGGCTGCTAATTTAGCAGAAAAAGAAGCTATGCATGCGGGTGGTAGTCGAGGCCTTCTTAAGGTTGGTAAGACTGTAGCAAGGAGCTTTACTACACAGGTAGTAGAAGAAGGTGCAGCAGTAGGAGCTAAGCGTATAGCCGTGGCTCAAGGGGCCAAAGTTATGGCTGGCTATGGAGCTAGGTGGGGTGTTGCTTCAGCAAATATATGGAATCCTATTGGTTGGGCCTTAACCGCTTATCAGATCTATTTTACTGCCAAATTAGCAACTGGATTAGCACGAGATTTGGTTATTAAGCCAGCAGCCAAATTGGTTAAAGAGGGTTATGAATCATTAACTGGATCCCTAGACAAACCTGTCATGGGTATGGGGTATAGAGACACAGAAGCTGCCGCAACATCTAGAGCAAGAGGAGTACAGGCAATTCAAAACTCTCGCTTAAATGCAAGAAGTGTTCTTGGATCTGAAGCAGGAATGATGAACGCACACTTTGGTTAGACTATAATATTACTAAGGATAGGTTAATATGAGTTCACAAAAATTTATAGAAAGTCTTCAAAAGCTCTCTAGAGAAGATCTATTAGAGATCATCTTAGATCAAGATCCAGATATCTGGAAGGGTATTCGACGTATTGAATGGGTTTTTGAAAACAAGCTAACACACCTCACTTGGGATGATGGTAGCCCTATTTTGGGGCGTCCACTTTCTAACGAAGAATTAGCACTACTCATAGATGAGCCTTTTGAACCTAGCCTAGAATTGACTGAATTAGGTTTAGACTTAGAAGCCCAGCATAACCTACATATTGCACAGGATCCAGTGCTTTGGGCTAAGCATTACCTGAAGATGAAACCTCGTGTTTATCAGATTCTGATGATGCGGTATCCTTCAAATCGTAAGGTTTTACGCGCTGGTCGTCGTCTAGGAAAAACCGTGACAATGGCAATGCTATTGCTGCATTATGCTTTTACTCACAACAATGGTAGGTGCATTGTTGTTACCCCTATGAAGTCACAAGCTGAATTAATCTATCAAGAATTAATTATGTGGGCTACAAAATCAAATATTGTTAATGAAGCTATTTCAAGAAAAGTTACATCTCCTCAGTTTGTGATTGAATTCAGTAACGGAAGTACGATTAGATTCTTCACATCAGGTATTCGTTCTGGCGGCAAAGCAGATGTTGTTCGTGGTCAGGAAGCTCACATGATTGTTCTTGATGAGTTAGACTATATGCATGCTGACGATCTTGAATCCCTGTATGCTATGTTGCAGAAGACAGCGGAAGACCAAGAAGACAAATTCCTCATTGGTGCTTCTACTCCTACTGGTCGTAGAGAGATTTTCTGGAATTGGTGCAGATCTCCTAGATTTAAAGAGTTTTATTATCCCAGTTACTGCAACCCATTTTTTACTCAAGAAATGGAAGATGAGTTTCGTGAAGAATATAGCGAAATGGGGTATAGACACGAAATCGAGGCTGATTGGGGAGAAGATGCAGACGGTGTTTATCCTCGTAAGTATATTGATTTAGCGTTTAGTTCTGGTTCACGTATAGCTAAACCCAACACTGACTCAGATGGTATCAAAGCATTGTCAAGATGGGAGTACCTAGAAGAGAAGGCGGCAGCCAAATCTTTTTATATTATTGGTGTTGACTGGGACAAATACGGTGCTGGTACCAATATTGTTGTTATGGAAGTATGCGATAAACATCATCCAGATTTAAGATTCCAAAACAAAATTCGAATGGCATACAGAGAAGAAGTAGCCAAAGATGAATACACTCTGACTACAGCTGTAGATAGAATTATTGATCTTAATAAAGCATTCGATCCCAAGCACATATACGTAGATAGGGGTTATGGAGAAGTTCAAGTAGAATTACTGCATAAACATGGTTTAGATCATCCAGAAAGTGGATTACGCAAAAAAGTAAAGGGTATTTCTTTTTCTGAAACATTAGAAGTAAGAGATCCAGGAACTAAAGAAGTAGTCAAAAAAGAACTAAAGCCATTTATGGTTGATAACCTAAGGCAGATGTTAGAAAGAGAAGATTTAGTATTTTCGTCGCATGACGAAGATCTCTATATCCAACTTTTGTCTTATATCGTTGTTCGTACAACCCAATTAGGCAGACCGGTGTTCGAAGCTAGCGGCAATAAGGGTGATCACATTCACGATGCTATGCTATTAGCGTGTTATGCAATAACAAAAAATTATGGAGATCTCCTCAGAGTAAGACGTGCAAGATTTGCTAAGGCGATTTCAAACGAAGCATTCTTGCCAACGTTTGCATTATCAAATGAAACAGAAACCAAAGAAGATGAAATAGCCAATATAGAGCAGACATGGGGTTCGGTAGCTCAGGCTCCAGTACAAATAAAAAGGTCTATGACCGCTCCGTTAGGCAAAAGAAAAGGTAACAGAGGTAGCTCTGGATATCAAAGGAAGATGTTCTAATGTCAGACCAAAAACAAAATCCTTTTGATACTCCTGATTTTGAATATAAACCATCTATAGGTGGCATTATCAGGGGTGATGATAGGGTCAGTCTGCCTGATGCAGTTGCAAATTCTTACGCAGATATTGATTCTTTACGAAAACGCTTGAGTCAATTGAAGGTTTATATTCAGAATTTAATAAAAGATTTAGAGAAAGAATTAAATAAAAAATCATTAGTTATTACTCAATTAAGTAAAGACTCTCAATTAAGGGAAGCCAATGAATCTACATGGCCATCTAATGCAGAATCTGGACCGCCATCTTTAGTAAGTTACGGTTACTATAAGATACTAACGGCTGTTGATTCAGTAGGCGCACGTTATATACGTCGTAGATTTGAAGATGCATCTCGTGGAATAACCGGAGATGCAACCTTAGATCTCTTGCAATTGGTTCAGATAACAAATGATGAAGCAAAACTAATATCACAGTTTTTAGATCAATATGTTGGGAATGTAGATGACTCATCGGAATTCAGAGTTCTTGAATTATTACAAGACTGGACAGAAACGGCAATCATCAATGTCAGTTTCATCAAGAAATTTTTCTTACAAAAAGATTCGACGGCAAACCTTCCCAGCAGCGAAATCGCAGCGCTGGATACCGTGTCGGCCAGACAGTCCCAAGCCCTTTTTCACTTCAAGATGAATTCTCTGAACGAAGAGATAGTAAGTCATCTTTTGGTTTTGAGACGCAACTTCTCTGACTATGCAGAAACTTTCTACGATACATTTCTTGGTCCAGCAGTAAAAATGAGACTTCAGGGTACAAGAACGCTTTATCCAATGACTGGAATTCTTGGATCAGAATTGCTGCAAGCAAAGGGATCTGCAGAAACGCATTTAACAATGCTATTGGCAGATCAATTGCGTCGTAATAAAACATATGACGAAAAGACTAAAGCAGTCATTCAGTTAATAAACATGAGAGACACTTATCGTGGATACATTCATCAACTATCCAATAAGGGTAAAATAATCCAAAATGGTGATCCCGGTACATTAGTTAGTGGGACAGTAGAACATAATATAATTAAAAACGCTCAGAAGAATCTAGATCTTAAACCAGCATCACTAAAGCCTGATCACGCTCAACTTTCTGGAGTTGTAGATAATTTAGCACATCCTCAATATTTATTGAAGAGCGGAGGTAAGATTACTGGAAACATCGATGCTGATTCAGGAGTCAAGATAGCAGGTGTAGACCTGCCAAATCATGCGCATACTGGGTTTGATGGAAGTAGTAAAATTGATGGATCTAATATCGCCGAAGGCACATTAAGACATAACGCAGTAGACTCAAGTAGTTCAGCAGATGCTCCAATTAAATTAAAAATAGTAAATGAATTAGAACGTAGTCATAGCGATTCTGTTAGTTCTTATGATATCAAAATTGCATGGGATGCAAATGAAGAAGAAGGTACTACATTTGAGGTGTGGAAAGCAGTGTTAGAGTAATGAGTTCAGTTGTATGGTGGAACTTAAATTATAAATTCAGAATACCGATTGATGTTACTAATCCTGTCAACGATGTTTTTTCTGTTGGATCTCCAATTTCTTATATTCTTAATAAGAATAAAACAGTAGATCTTAATAAGATCAGAAACGATTTTGAAGATATAGAAGTTATATACTTTGATGGTGTGTCTCATGAAGTGTTGGGTCGCTCGATTTCCGTATTGCCAGATGTTCTGAAAGCAGATTTTGATGGCGAAGAGTTAGACCCCACATATCCATATACTCCTTTGGAGGTTGTCTTTCCTGCAGAATCTTCTTTCGTTGGTCAAGAGGTAGATAAATATTTTATTTATTATGGTAATTTTTCTCCATCATTATTATCTTCTAGGCCAGCCTATTTGGCTCAAGATTGGCCAGTAGCGATATCTCCTGGTGGAGTAGGATTTTCTTATTTGAAACCCAATGAAGATTGGCAGAATGATAAATCAAATAAAAAATCTTCTAAAATTACATTTACTTTTTATGGAGATAGAGTTAGAGTGATAGCCAATAAGACTTCGTCTTCTGGATACGCATTAATCAGCCTGGATGATGGTCCTGCGCAGTCGGTTAATTTTTACTCCTTATCTTCATTACAGGCAGTAGTTTTTGAAATTACAGATCTTCATGCTGGCTATCATCATATTAGTATAGAAGTTGAGGGCAAAAAACAAGCGACATCAGCAGATAGTTACATATCTGTGCATTCAATTGAATACAAACCAGTTCCAAATGTTCAATACGCAAAAGAAGAGCACCAAGAGATCGCTGAGTTATCCTGGGAAAAGTTTATAGTAGGAGGTTATTAAATGACAGATTTTTCTACTACATTGACAGGATTAGAGTATGGTAAATCTTATTTAGTTAAAGTGAGAACGGTTAACAGCCTTAATGTTCCAGGAGAATGGTCCGACACTATAGTTGTTAGTCCAGGTAATGGTGCTCCAGGCACAGAGGGTGGACAGCCACCTCCTCCTGATAATCTTTCTGTGAAGGCGGGATTAAAATCCATTATTGTGAGTTTCGATAGACCACAATCACCATACAGAAGATGGGAACTATATGTCACAAACAAACAAGGATCAATACCATCAATCAGCCCATTAGGCAGTGATCTTGTTGAGGCTCCAGTTGAAGCACAAGCTGTTGGTAGATATACTCCTCAATTTGCTGGAGCTAATTATTATGGCTCGACAACTGATACTATACATACGGTATCCCTTTACTGTGATGAGCTATATGATGGATTATGGAAACCGCTTACAGCGGAGACTGATTATTACGTTGGCATCGTAGGAGTAAGTCCAACTGGAATTAGGTCAGATATTATTTGGGCTACAACACGAACAGGATCCATAGAAAATTCAGATATAGCAGCCGATAGTATTACTGCAGACAGGCTTACTGCATCAGAACTAAAGGCCAACATAAGCCTTAGTGGGAAGTTTATTACTTCAGAATCTGCGAATGGTATGCATGTTGAAATTAGTTCACAAGGAATTACTGCATGGGGACAAGATGTTAATAATGTTCCTAAAGTAGTATTCGAGCTAAATACACTTTCTGGGACTGCCGCCTTTTCTGGCGCTATTGATGTGGGTGGATCCGATTCATCCTCTTTTCATGTTGATACAAGTGGTCGTATTTGGTCTGGTAGCAATAGTTTTACTACAGCTAAGTTTAGTGTAGACTCTGTCGGCAATGTGATTATGCGAAACGCTGCGGATCTTTATGTAAGAGATACTGGTACGGTTACAGTTGGAACAGTCCAGTCTGGCAATGACTTTCTAAGATTACAACAATTATCTGGATCAGGATTCACAGATCAGGGTGCATTAACTTTTTATTCAGACGCCATAGGCACTCCTATCAAAGCATATTTATCGTATGATTACACTGGAGCTACTTCAGTATTGAGAATTGGTAATCCAGATGACGATACTTTAGATCATCTTTATCTTGGCCACAATCTAAAGAATGGACACACTTCTTCGGCAACCTACTTATTTGTAAGTTCAATTGACAGTAATGCATTTAGATTTACTGATCATGGCGTAAATGTCATGACTATCGGTAAGGATGGATCTAATAATACTGAGATCACATTCCCGTCACAATTGGCGTCAGGCAGTGGGACTGCGGTTGTGGTCGCTTCCGGCTCTCCATATCAATTACTTAAGCAATCATCGAGTATTAGGTACAAATATAATATATCTCCATTAATCAATGAGATCGACATAGAGTATAGGCTTACATCTATGGAGCCAGTAGCATTTACTTATAAGACTGGATCTAATAGAATCTATGGATTGATAGCAGAACAGTTAGATGCAGTCGATCATAATCTCGTATTAAGAAATGATAACGGAGAACCAGAAGACATTGTGCGTGATAGTGTGCTAGGATTATTAGTAGCAGGTTATCAAGACTTGCTAGAACGTATTAGACAACTAGAAGGATTTTAAATGGAAGATGAAAGAAAGATTACAGTAACTATTAAAGAAGAAGGAATCTTTTATGATAGTGATTTATCGTTAGAGCAAGTTGTATTCTGGCTTCAGGCTACGATTAATTTAATTTATTCTAACGTATTCGAGAAGAATACAAATGACACAGAGTAACCAACAGAGTGTAGACATATCTAAAGTTATAAAAAAGCTACAGGATCGCTTAGCGGAGGCTTTATTAACTATTGCTGTTTTAGAAGTAAAGTTAGAAGATTCAGCATTTACCGACGAAACAAAAGACGAATAGCTTTACTATAAGGATATAGAGTTTATCAAACCTGTATAAATTGGATTATTATATGACTAGTTTCCGAGATTTCTTACCATTTTCAGATGCAAGACCGCGCAAGACAGCAGGCAAGCAAGCTTCTGCAGTCTTAGTAGATCCAGGTCAAGTGAAGAAGGTATATAAAATATCTTCGATAGCACAAGGGTTTTCTGGCGGTTCTGCCGGATCCTCACGTGCAAACTTTGAAACCGCTCCTTATAATTTTGATAGGATTATACAGGCAATCGATACAGATTCGTATGTCAAGCAAGGTTTTAATAAATATAAAGAGCTTATCTGGAAAGAGGGATGGGTTCTCATAGGAGAAAACACAGACGCCGTAGACTACCTACATCAGCGTTTTGACATTATGGAATTCACCATGAAGAGACCATTTCAGGATCTTCTGGTAGAAATTAGTGATCAACTATGCAAGATGGCTAATGCCTTTGTTGCAAAAGCACGAGGTGATGTTGCAGCCTATTCTTCTATACCTTTAACTCCTGTTGGTAAAAGTAAGGATCCAATTTCTGGTTTCTATGTAGTTCCAACTGAAACCATGAAAATCTCCAGAGATGCTAATAATACAATTCTTGGCTATCAGCAAGATGTATCCAGTGGTGGTGGATCAGGAAAGGGTCCGCCCGAATGGTCTCCAGAAGATATGATCCACTTTGCAATAGACAAGAAACCTGGACGTGTTTTTGGAACTCCATTTCTAGTTACAGTAATGGATGATGTTATTGCTCTTCGTCAGATTGAAGAAGATATCCAGAACCTTGTGCATAGGGAGTTATTTCCTCTTTATATTTATCAAGTTGGTACCCCAGAAGATCCATCAGACCCAGATGAGATTATTGCTGCTGGGAACGAATTGTCAAACCTTCGTACTGAAGGTGGGCTTATTATTCCCGAACGTCATGAAGTAAGTGTTCTTGGTGCAGAAGGTAATGCAATGGATGCGAATGAGTATCTCAGATACTTTCAGGAGCGCGTTGTTGTTGGTCTTGGTTTAGCTCCTCATCACCTTGGTATCATGAATGCTGGTGGCAATAGATCAGTTACTGACCGTTTAGACATTGCTCTTTATGACAAAATCAAAAACTATCAACGTTATATTGCTGAAACAATTCGTTTGTCAATTATTAACGAACTACTCATGGAAGGTGGATTTGATCCATTGATGTTTCCAGAAGATAGAGTACGTTTTAGATTTAATGAAATCGATGTAGATACGAGGGTTAAAAAAGATGCTGCCACGCTTCAGAAGTGGGCTGCTAACGCCATTGATCTACCAGAGACGAGAATGAAACTAGGTGAAGATCCAGAAGTTGATGAAGCGCAACTTTTGATTGCATTGACTACCAGAATGGCACCGGATACGGTAACAAGCCAAAAGTCAGCAACAGGGAACGTAACCCCAACCACCGTAGATACAACTCCAGCAGCAGCTGCTAAATCTGATGCAGCTAAGCCATCAACTGGTGGAACAGCTAATCAACCAAATAAAGCTGCAAGAACTGCTGGAAACGCAGTTAGGCCACAAAACCAGCACGGTAGAAGAATGTCGCCAAACATCAGACACTCAGTGCCAATGGATGAAGAATGGCTTTCTGACGTTGTAAACTTACTGGATTAGGAATGGTATGATATACTCATGATCAATATTAGAGACATAGGAGCGTTACCACAAATGGCAACAATTACAGGAACAACCCCGACATGGGTAGATGTAGAGAATCCTTACGAAGGACTAAAAGCAGCAGTTCATAATGGACAGATGAGGTTAGCTTTAGATTATATTGTCGTTATTTTAAATCAACAGCGAAATATAGAAGTTCATATTCCTCAAGAAATTGACTCCTCAGCGGCATCGGGAGCAATCGAATTACTTAAAGCGGAAATAGAAGATCTTAAAACAATAGTTGCGTCCTTGGCTCCATCGCGTAAGGTTAGCAAAAAGCCAACCGAACCAACACAACCAGTTGAACCAATAGCGGTACCAGCAGAAGACTAGTAATGTTTGTGCTCATAGGCTGTCCAGTATACGATAGGTCTTGGATTTTATCACATTGGTTTGATGCTATCAAAAATCAAGATTATGGTCTTGACAATATTGGTTTTATTTTTAATGTTAGTATTGATGACACAGAAACTATTGATGCATTAAATCATTTCAAAGAACAAAATAGTAATATTCGTTATTTTTCAATTATTGAAAACAATACAGAAATTCATTCTTCTCATCCAGAAGGACAGAGACATTGGAGTCATGAAAAATATAAGAAGATGGCTAACCTAAGAAATCAGATATTAGATATAGTTTCTGAGGTACAGCCAGATCGTTTTTATTCATTAGATTCAGATATTTTATTAGAGAACCCTAGAACCATTAGCGAACTGGTGCAAATCTCAGCAAAAGGCACTGGCGTTGATGCTGTCAGCACATTAAGCTTTATGACTCCTACTGGTACAGAATTTCCCAGCACAATGAGCTGGGTTGGTGCTCCTGGTGATATTGCATTCAGGACAATATCTTATCCATTTGGTTCTTTATTTAAAAGTGATATCATTATGGCATCAGTCATGATGAACCCTCAAGTATATAAGAATGTTAGGTATCAGATGCACAGGCAGGGAGAAGACTTGGGTTGGTCGTTGAACGCGGGCATGAAAGGGTATGATCTGTATTTAGCTTCATATCTTTATACTCCGCACATTATGTCAAAGGCAGCTTTAGAACATTATCTACAGCATGGCGATGAACGACGTAACGTAGCAAAGGTGTGCAATGGATAATATTCAAATTGGACCCTTTAGTTATAAGGTATCATTCTCGGAATTGGAATTATTTAAGAATGCTGATTCAGGAGAAAAGCTTTTTGGGATGGTAAGTCATGAAAAGCAAACTATTTATCTTCAACCAACTCACGCTTCTGATATTAAAACCGATAGTCTGCTGCATGAAGTATTGCATTGTTGCTGGTTTAGTGCTGGTCTAACAGATTCGAATGACGAAGAAACAATAGTGCGTTCTTTATCAACGGTACTACTAGACACACTAAGGCGTAATGAGCACTTAGTGAAAGCCCTGATAGAAGGTATATAAGAATAATGCCCATATACGAATACAGATGTGAAGATTGTGAAATAGATTTTGAACACTTTGCGTCGATGGATGATGAGACACTCCCGATGCATGATGTTTGTCATGGGGCTAATGTTGTTAAGCGTTTTACTGGTATTTCATTCAACAAACATCAAGGTCAGAAGCAAATTAAGAAGACAGACGACCGTGGAAGCTATACTACCGAGCATTGGGATGGAAGAAAAGATGTTAATGTAGTTCCAATGGTTGCAAAGATAAAAAATAATAAATAAGATTTAATTTTAAATTTAGTGTGATAAGATATAAGAAATTAGAAAAACATGTATAAGAATAATCACCTTCATTACTATGAGCTATGAAGGTCTATATGACTGGGGTTTTATTTTATGACTGAAAATCAGACATTCTCAGAATTTACTGAAAACTTAACGATCAAACTACCTAAAGTTTCGAATCGTCTGCATGAGTTTGCAGAAGGTGCAGCCGGTAGTCATGGTCTCATTGTCGAGGTCGCTGCAATCCATGAAGGGTTGACGGCGAATTTTAATTTCTATGGTGGCCCAGCGTTAGAGTCAGCAATTGAATCTTGGACGCATCCATATCCAAAACCTATTCTTTTAAATCACGATCTTGACGTAAATCCAATTGGTCGCGTCATGGCAGCAACTATGGCAGAAGAAGCAGATGGGTCTAAATACACTCGTCTGCAGATTGCTATTACCGATCCAGAAGCAGTAGCTAGAGTTATGGATCAACGATATCTTACCGGTTCTGTTGGTGGAAGATCCGATGAAGCGCTTTGTAGTGTGTGTGGGAAAGATTGGTCAGAAGCATCAATGTTTAACATGCCATGTAAGCATGTTCGTGGTAAGACTTATAAAGGCAAATTAGCTTATCTTGAGCGTAAGAATCTTTCATTCCACGAATATTCATTCGTCAATGCTCCTGCCGACAAGAGATCTATGGTAAAATCTGTTACGTCAGCCGCTAGTGCAACTGAAGCAGAAGAAGGATGGATTTCGTCTGCAAGGATTTTTGATCTTAATATGAATAAATTAGAAGTTAGAGAATATATCGAATCTGAATCGATTGATATGTTTTCTGAAATGAACAAAAAGAAAGCGACTCCTTTTTATCACCAATTAAAGGGGTCGTTTTTATCTGCCTTAGCGGCTGCAGATCTTGAAGAAAAGGAGTCTGAAGTGGACGACGAAAAAAAAGATAGTATTCTTGATATTTTTGAGCAGCTTAGCGATGATTTAGCTGCCTCCAAAGAAGAAGAGACAAATGATCAAACTGATACAGCGGAAGACGCTGAAGAAGAGACTTCCGAGGAAGACGAAACTTCAGAAGAAGAAGCGGATGAAACTGAGGAAACCTCAGAAGAATCAGCTGAAGAAGAAATTGAAGCCGCTGACGAAGATGCTGCTGAAGAAACAGACGAAGATGCTGACCAGGAAGAAGACGCTAATGAAGCGAATAAAGCCCAAGGTCAAGAATCTCCTCATGCGAAAGATCGTGATTCAAACTTTGCAAAGCCAACCTTAAAAACGGAAAAGCCTGTAAAGCGTGATGTTGATCACACTCGTGATTCTGTTGACGCAGTAGACAATATCCAGGAGGGTGAAGCGGAACTCAGCGAGCAAAGCGAGCTTGAGCTACACGCTGCTACACTTGAATCTCAAGTTGTGGCACTCCAGGAAGAAAACACACGCTTGAAACAAGCTCTGCATCGCACCCTTGTAGAACGTGTGGTTGATACAAAGATTGCAGTTGGTCTAGTACCAGTAAGCGAGCGTAACGAAAAGATTGCAGAACACTCTGATCGTACCGCATCAAGCTTAGCTGACAGCCTTCGCGATCTCGCAAGCATGACTCACAAAGTTGTAGTGCCAGAAACTATTGAAAACAAGAGTGCTGCGGTTGAAGAAGATTCAGCAGTAGTCGTTGACAATGGATTCTCTCACGAAGACAAAACAGAAGAGTCAGGTCTTGACGCTGAAACACTATTTACGGATGTCCTTATGGGACGCCGTGCTTTATAGAGGAGAAATAAATGAGTCTCGCAGCCTTTCGTAAAGTAGGTAGTAAGAATGGTTCAGGTCGGTTCGTAGTTTCTGAGGGTATTGCCCCTAGCACCTACCTCCTTCCCCACCCAGGTCTTCCTACGCTGTATACAGACATTGAAGATGATCGTTTTGAGATCGTCATGACAAAGGGTACCATTTTGACAGTCGTTGCCGATTCAAACGGTGACAGCCGTGTGGTCCCTTGTAATGGGCACACCACTGATGCGCTCTGGGGAGATGAAGATCTTTTCAACGTATCATATGAAGGTGCTACCCCTAACACGAGCGATACAGGAACTGGAACAGGCACTGTCGATTCGGTAACTGTCCCTGCCAACTCAACCCCAATCGGTTGTGCACAGTATGACCTGTACCGTCCCTTCGACAAGGGCACATCACAAGGTGCTGGCTGGATCACTCACGGATTCGTTGAGTGGCCAATGGTCAACAACCTCAACAGTGACCTTGCTGTTGGTGACCTTGTAAAGTCTGACATTAACGGTCGGCCAGTCAAATTCACCAAGGGTACTAGCTTACACTACGCTTTAGTGGGTAAGGTTATCGAAATCGAGAAGTTTGCTACAAACTTCGATGATGGTCTACTTTCATACATGCAATTGCCGTCAGACCCTGGCGCTTTGAAGACCGTGTATGAATTAACAAAAGCCGGAACATACTCAGGTAAACTGGGTATCCGGGCAAACTTGGACGTAACGAATGTCGTTGGTGCGTTCCGAGTCAACCTATGTCTCTAAGAGACTAAAAAGAAAATAGGAGGAAATATCCTTATGAGTGGTAAAAGTATTAATGATCTTCTCGAATCACTCCCAGCTTGGGAATCCGTGCTGCAAGAGGATGGACGCATTGACGACGAAACTCGGGTCACTATTACAGAGGCCTTTTCGTCACCAGACGCACCCATTCTCTTTCCAAAGGTAATCAACCGTACGCTTCGTGAAGCGGCAGAGCCACAGTTACTTGTGACTCCGCTTCTTTCGGTCGTTCGTTTGGGCCAAGGGCGTTCACTAGAATTCCCTGCAGTAAACGCAATCCAAGCTGCGGAAATCCCCGAGGGGCAGGAATACCCAGAGCAAGCTCTCGCATTTGCAAAGCAAATCGAAGGCAAAGTCTCGAAGAAGGGTGTTAAAGTAGCATTTACAGAGGAAGTTATTCAAGACTCCCTTTGGGACATTGTAGGTTTGCATGTTCGTGCGGCAGGTCGGGCTATGGCTCGCTTGAAGGAGCAAATCGCTCTGAGCCGTTTTAAGGATGCAGCCACAGTCGTGTTCGACAATGACAGCGGTTCTTACGAGGACACTGTTGGTCTCGGCAACACAGGTGCGGCTAACAAGTCGCTCACCTGGGATGACGTTATCGATATGTCAGCTGTTCTGATGGCAGAGAATCACGTACCAACTGATTTTATTATTCACCCCCTTATGTGGGCACTGTTTGCTAAGAATGCAGTTATGTACGGTGGCGATTCAATTCCTAAGGGTTCATGGGGCATGAACGTTAGTTCTAAGGATGGCGTAGCGCAAGCTACAGCTCCTCTTGGTCTTAATGTGATTGTTTCACCTTATGTCAGTTTCACTGCGAAGACCGGTCAAGTTGATCAGTCAAACGGTTTGAACGCTGCCAAGTCGGACGTATTCTTGATCGATCGTAATGAGGTTGGTGTTCTTCTTGTGAAGGACGACATGTCAACAGACGAGTGGAATGACCCCACCCGTGACATCCGTGCTCTCAAAATGAAAGAACGCTATGACATCATCATGATGGGTGACGGTGAAGGTATTACGGTTGCTAAGAATGTGAAGCTCGTACGTAACTACGAAGTCAATCTTTCTAAGGCTGTCTAGTAGCTTAACCTAAGAATATTTAAGGTACGGATTAAGGCCCTCTTCGGGGGGCCTTTTTTCGTCTGAACATGGTACTATATAGAATAAGGAGAAAAGTATGGCACTTATCCAAAGCTTGGATATATTTCCTAGCGGTATCGCAATAAAATTCACCAAGACCATTAAAGTATCCACCCTGCGTAATGCTAATTTTCTACTGTATTCCAACACATCAACACCGGTATCTATACCGTTTGAAACTATTGATGTACAAAGAGATTTTAATAGCATTAATAGAGTAATAACCCTATACTATAGACAGCCTTTAACTCAAGATATTACATATCGTATTCTTATTCAAAACCTAGTCGATGCATCAGGTGCAACAATCGCTACGGAGTATTACGACTATATTCCTGCAGGAGTAACGGATCCAGACATTGAGGACTTAGAAAGCTTAGTGCCAGATCCTATTGAAATCGTTGATAGATCGGAGCAGTCAAGTGCGTTCATTACTTCAGAAAAGATCATTGCGTCTAATCCTTCCTTCTATATTGTTGATACTGACCCTGAGAGCTTTGATCTCTACGTGGATCCAACGTATAATTCAGGAAGAATTACTATTAAGTTTTCCGCATCACCTGATTCGCAATTCTTAGACGCAACATATTTTAAAGTGCAAAAGAAACTAATACAAAGAACTCCATCAAGATGGATCACAGTATCTCCTGTGATCATTTCAAAAGATGCTACGAGACCATGGGTTTACGTAGATCTTCCATCCACTGGCGCTACACCATCGTATGTAACGCCTGGGTTAACATATTATGAAGGTAATTATAAATATCGTATCAAAATTTCCAAAGCTATTGGTTACTAGTATAACTAAAGCATAAAAGATATTTTAGAAAAGGACTATTATGGCTATTACAGTTTCGGGATTTTACTTAAAGACTTGGCGTGACATGATTAACGGAACGCAGTTGGCTGTTGATTTGGCTAACGATGACATTAAGTGTGCACTGTTTCCACTGAGTACCGTCACCCCAGACTACACACTGACTGGAGCAAGTGCCTATGCAACTGCTCCATACACTACAGGCAACGAGATTGCTGGGACAGGTAATTATACTCAGGGTGGAAAATCCTTGACGACTAAAGCTTTTGCTGAGAACCCCACAGGAACACTTATCTATAGTGCTGATTCGGTTTCTTGGACTAGCAGTACAATTACTAACGCAGGAGCTGCATTAATTTATGATAACACATTAGCAGGAAAAAATGCTCTTTGTCTTGTCTATTTCGGTGGATCGTACAGCACAACGGCTGGTACATTTACTGTACAGTGGCAGTCTAGTGGAATTCTAAGTTTAGATTTAGCTTAATAAAGGAGAAAAATGGCAGCTTATGTTTTTAACGTCTCTAAGGGGACGATTATTCAAAGATTTAATACCAGTGCGACTTCATTCAGGGCTATAATTATTAGAACTGATCGTTCCGCAGCACAGCTTGGTGTAGCTACAACTATTACAGGCATGTTGGCATTAGGTACTACTACGAAGGTAACCACAACTAATGCTACGCCCTCTATTGGTACGTCAACAAAGTCTGGTACAACTACTCTTACTCTGGACTCACCAAATATTGATTTCGGTGTCATTGCAGCAGGTGCAGCTACTAACTTTTTGGTTATCTACGAAGACATCAGTAGTAACGCAGATGCTACAAACGTTCCGTTGACATTGCATGATTTTGTTATTACACCAGATGGCTCCTCAGTTACCGCAACGGTATCTGATTATTTTTCGGTAACCTAAACAAAGGAGATACAAATGGCTATATATAGAATACATAATGGTGCAGCTGCGGGTGCAGCAGCACCTGTTATGGTAACAACTGGAACAGTAATAAAGACCATGCTGCAATTGGCTGCGCCAAGCACACATCGTTTAACTATCAAAGAGTGGGGAATTAGTTTTAATGGTTACACTGCAGCGACACCAATTAAAGTAGAACTACTAACAACCTCCGGTGCTGCTACGGTAACAGCCGCAGTTGCAGCAGATATTACTAAATTCGATCCAGACTCTAGAGCCAGTTTTGTCACATTAGGCGCATCAGCCACTGGATATACCGGAGGTAGTGAGGGAACTCCTGGAACCTGTAGAATGTTTGATCTTCAATTTATTGCTCCGACAAATCAATACGCTTGGCAGTGGCCTCTTGGGGATGAGCCAGTCGTTGCTGTCAGTGAATTTTTAAGAATTCGCGTAACAGCAGGAACAGCAGTAGATGCTTATTGCTGGATAAAATGGGCAGAGTAAAAAATTATGGATGTATTTTCAGTCTGGCAGACTGTTGGCGGAGGTACTGTAGATGATCCTTTCTACAAAACCTATTTACCCGTAAACATACAGGGGCAAGCGAGACTTCTTCTTGGTGGTATTACCTGTTTTGGTGCCGATGGTAATAAATATGCGGCAGAAGATGCCCATGCAGCATTAGAGTCAGCAGAAATCATATACGATAACGCTATGCATTCTAGCCATATTGTACATTTGGTGTGTACTCCAGAGTTAAGTCAACTATTTGACGATTGGCTATATGGACATTATTTTTATGACTACAATTTGTCTGACTTAAGAGGATTTGTCTCAGCAACATTAGAGACAACTGAAGCTAGATTATCAGCGTGGAGACCCAATCTATATACTGGCGATCCAATAGAAGCTGCTATTGAAGTAATTGCAACAGTAAATGACGGTTCGGACATTGGAACGACTGTATTTGATTATTATCAGAAAGTCATTGATCCAAACTTGCCAACACCAACCTCAGCACCCAACTTGCTACGTCCAGACGGATTTGATATTTCATTAGCAAATTATTACAATGGTAGCGATTCTCTAGGTCGAGCAGTACGTGTTGGTGATCTTGGGTTTCAAGCAATCACATGCCATGAGGTTTTGGCTGATTTGGATAATATATAATGGCTGGCTCAATTTATGACGCGTTTGGTACAAATGGAGCTTCGTGGACTAATCTGGATGACGGTAGCGCATGGACACATGCTACAGTTGCGGCCTCTAACTTTGATACATCTCCAACATATGATAACACTTCTGGGCTAGGTCGGGCACTATATAAATTAAATGCTAGACCAGTTGCAACTTTTGTTGCTAATATTGATTCAACCACAAACGCAACTAGTTATGCTACTGCTACCGCATTGTGGTATAGCAATGTTACATATTTAATTGGCGTGGCATTTTGTTCCAGTGCTTCTGGTACAGCAGCCACTACATTATCTTCAATAACTGGAATGACCAATGTAACTTTAGTAACCGGTACGGATACCACACTATCATCAACTGCTGCGAGTGCCGCATATTCAGTAGCCTGGTATACGGCTACAGCCACTGGAGCCATCACCGTAGGGTCGGTTTCTATAACCCTTGTTGCTGCTGGAACTGCACAAGGGTGTCAAGCGGTTATTCTTTCAATGGGTACAGAGGCCTCTGTAAGGAATGGCATTTTTGCTAGATGTTCTGGAGGAAATACGGCTGAAACTTCACCGAGAACCGTTACTGTTTCAGCAAGTGATTTAAACACTTCAACGGTTATTGGATTCGGTGTCTGTGATAAAAACTCGTCTGGAACTACCGTAAGTGGAACCAACTACTCACTCTTAGATTCTAATGCTGGTGGCACACCAGCTATAAGTGTTGCTACCGGAACAGTTCCAGTGGCATCTTTAGCATCTTCTAATGCTATAGGTATGCTGTGGACTGGCGGTACAAGTCAAGTTTGGGCAGTAAGCGCTTGCGAGGTCTATGACCCCGATGAATCATCATCAAACGTTCAGGGTGTTCCAGGACTATTGACCCATAAAGCAGGAACTCTTACAATGCGTGATATTGAAATATACGCAAAAGTCGATAATGGTTATCAAGGACCAATGGTTAGACTATCCGGTGATGGTACTAACTTTATATTTGCTAGACAGACATATGCAGCATGGGATGGAGATAATACATTATCTTGGGCAGTTACTATTTACACCTGTACTGGTGGAAACACCATAACTGCGATAAGCCCTGTTAATGCTACTACCAATGGTGATGGAAAAACCTCCGGTCCATATCAAAATATAGCCCTGAGATGTTATGATATACTTTCTGGCCCTTCGACTACCACTGTTATGGTAGAAGCAAAAGCTTATGATGACGGTTATGAGCCATCATGGAATGCGGCTGGTTCCACAACAATCTTGAATCCACTCAGTTCAACGCAAGCCTTTATCAGATCAGGTACGGCTTCTTCTGCAACTTTTGCTGGCCCAGGTCATTTTGGGATGGCAACAGTAGTTTCGGCATTACCAAACGACCCTTCGAATACTTTCGGCATTGATACATTTCAACTAAATATTCTCCCTGTGAGACAACAGAATGCCGTTGCCTATAGACAAGCAGTTCCAAGGGCTAGTAGGTGGTAGTCTATGGCTAGACATGGTAGAGGATATAATTATCCTCAATTACTCAATAATCATTTAACTCCGCGCGTTAGTCATACCCCAATATTAAACGTCGGAACCATAGAGTTGGCTATTGATACAGCTACAGAAACTGATTCTGGCGTTGATATTATTGGTATAGTTAAACTTGTTCCAGCATTCGACACTGCGTCAGAAGTTAACTCTGGCGTTGATATTGTTGGAACAATCAAAACTCTTGCTGTAGATACAAGCTCAGAAACTGATTCTAGCGTTGACATAACATCAAGTAAGTCTCTAGCAGTTACAACTGCGTTTGAGTCTAATAGCGCAATTGATATAGCGGGTGTAATCAAATACACGTCAATCAATACCGCCTCTGAAGTGGACACAGCTTATGATGTTGTTCCAATTCCAATTATATATTTAGCAATAGATACAGCTTTAGAAACCGATACGGCGACGAGTATTAGTTCAGCTAAAGCTCTTGCTATTGATACATCGTCAGAAGTAGATTCCGCTACTGGAATTAATTCAATAAAACTCTTAGCAATAGTCACTGCGTTAGAAGCTGATTCTGGTATTGATCTACTTTCTATCAAAACTCAATCAATAGCAACCGCATCTGAAGTAGATACGGCTTACGATTTATCCCCAGTACTTAGTACGGTCGTCGTTATTGAAACTGCTACTGAGACTAATACCGCACATGGAATTAGCTTTACGTCTTCTTTTGTCACTGATTTATTGTCTCATAGCTTCTCGTCCGCTAAAGAAAACTCATCAATCATTAGGTCTACTGGGTTAACTATAGATAACAACGAATACCCTCAAACCACCTCTACGAGTATTACTATAGAGCCTAAAGGTTCAGAAATTTTGATTGGATAATTGGGAGATATTACATGTCTAATGTTATTGTTAATGATAGTACTAGAATTACTGTCACATTTAGAAACTGGAACAGCACTACTAGTACAGGTAGCGTTGTAGATCCAACTACTGTGGCTGGAGCAATTTTAGATGAAGATGCAGTTGTGCTATCTTCGTTTACTCCGACAAGATCTAGTACTGGCGTTTACTATTATGTTTGGACGCCAACCACTGTCGGTACCTATACGATTAGGTTTACTGGTACATATAGTGATGGCAGCACTGATGTCGTACAAGAAGATTTTATTGTTTACGAAACAAGCACTTCTGCTACAACCGTTACTCAAACTCTTGGGGAAGATCAATATTTATGGTTGATGACAGAGTTGTCTCCTATTTATATTGACCCAGAAGAGATCAGTGCAATATTTCCAGATGCAAGCTTAGTTGAAATTAACGAATATCTATTTATAGCATCTGCCGAAGTAGACGAATTGTTAGATGGCGCAGATATGACGACCCTAGCATATGACTACGTTAAGGCAGCAACTCTCTGTGCTTTATCTAAGATTTATGATTTAGCAGATTCTGATCTTTCTTCTTTTACTCTTGGCGACTTAAGTGTTACGACTAGAGCATTCCCCAAGTCAAGGGTCACTAGAGCAAACTCTTCTTCTTGGTGTGAGTTAGCTGCTGCATTAAGAGAAGAGATCATTAAGAAGTGGAGAAGAAGCGGGATGAAAGCAATCGTCAAGGGCGATGCGTATCCTAACCCAATTCCTCCAAGACCATTGGAACGCAAAGAGAGTACGTAATGGCTGATCTTAGAAAAACATTTCAGCACATTCAACGTAGATATGGACATAATATATTTCTACAAAGAAAAGACTTAGCCTCTGTCGAAAATGGGATGTATAGATTCGAAACCAATAGAGGCTTCAAAGAGAACCTAGAGCGATACACAGTTCGTATGATGCAACCTAGTCAGAACAATGCACAAATTGTTCAATCAAGACAAGAGCAGGCAGAAGGCGTAGTAATACTAGTTGATAAGATTTTTTACTTTCAATGGGATGCAAATCCAAAAGACGGAGATCGTATCTATATTGCAGATGATAGATATTTAGTTCCAGGTAATGATCAATATAATGGATACGAAATGTATCTTATTGACTACGCAGTAGGTCACCGTGGTATAGGTGGACGCATCGAGTATTGGACTGTTGGAGCAACGCGTGAGACGCCAAACTAAGAGGAGATATATTTATGCCATTAAGTAATTACCCAGATCAATATGATGCTTTTTCGGATCCAGAATCTACTAGTTTTTTAGCAAGTCCTGATCACGCAGTTTTGCACGTTAAACTCAACGATAGCATAGAAGCAATACAGGCAGAGTTGGGTCTATTGCCATCTGGATCAGACGCTACAGTTGGAGATAAGCTTACAAGAATTGATGCTAGTCACATAGAAAAAGCTTCTACGATCACTAACGCTGTTACGTACAGAGTAGCCACTTCGAATGTGGCAGGTCCGTCTAGTGCAGATGAATTAAGAAACGCAGACCTTACCTTAACTGGAACTGGAGATGTTACAGCACTCAATAGTTTTATTAGTACTACTTCTAGTGGCAATGCAAATAAGTATATTAGGATATTATTTACTGGACAAATTATCATTAATTCGCCGATCAATATTCCTAGTGGATCTTGGTTAATGATTGAATCGGCGTATCCACACAGTGGCATTTGGGGTGAAGAACCAGCCCAAATTAAGGTTAACAGCGCAACGTTCACGACAGATGATTTCTTATTTAAGGCATCTGGCAGCAATGTTAGGCTTTCGTTGAAGGGCATTAGGGTATTTGCATCCGGTGCCAGCGGTGCGTATAAATTATCTAACTGTAGACAAACGATCATTGATCACTGCTCAGCAATAGGAACTGATCAGGTCTACTTGCCTCAGACTGGCAGCGCTATATTTAAGGCATTTAATAGCTACTTTAATGGCAGTACCTCGAATGCATTATTGGTAGCAGGGTGGGGATCGGGTGGCTCTGGTAGCACTCCAACGGATTTGGTTATACAAAACTCTCAGTTTGTTAATGATACTGGTCCTATCATCAAGTGGGATAACTGTGCTAATATCAATATCATAAACAATAGATTTAGTAGTGTTGGATCAACAGCAGCACTCTTATTTAGACAAAATATTACTGATTCTGGAGCCACATGGACGACAAGACCACCAGCGTATTCTCAACATATTGTTAATAACAGAATTTTAACCGCTCCCACAACAGCAGCAGCATCTCCTACAGCGGCTCCATTCCTTAGTCTTAATAATATCCGCGGTGCTATTATCAGTGGTAATATTTGTTCGTTTGATTCTCTTTATAGCGGATCATATAGAAGTTCTACTGGAACGTTTATATCTCTCGCTAACTATTGTCAACATAACAACATAGTAAACAATCTCTTTATGCAGGCTTCTGGTGCCGTATTCGATAACTCTGATATGACAACAGATGGTTCTTATGTGTCGGCGCGTATTGCGTTAGATAATACCTGTGATGATAACACCATTAGAAATAGTCAGCAACTCTTAACAGACAATGGTACAGGTAATGATTATCCTATAGATTCTTATATGTTTAGTAGGTCAAGTTTTTTTGTTGTTGGGGAGTCACCACGTTGGCCAGTAAGAAAACAGTCTATTCTGTTTGAGGCATATGGTACACTTGGTTTAGCTGGTAGTTCGGATACAGTTGTTGATATTACCGTTAACGGAGCGACTGCAGCGACATTAACCTTTGCTAACGGAGAAGAAGATGCGACAGCTACCTTTGAATATTCAGTACAAAAAAATGACTTTATTACCATTAACATTACTACAGTTGGAGGTAGTCCATCTGATTTGGCAATCGCCATTCGTGGCTACAGTTAAAACATGACTACATATACAGTACCAACCAGCATTCAGCACAGTGCTATTAATTATGGCAACATAGTATATCTCCCTGGTCATGCAAGCTATGTGACTGGTACAGACGTGACGGATGCCATCATGTGGTGGTTCACTCATGATGAAACAACTGGAGCTTTAGAACTAGGTCCAGATGGGTACATGCTAAAATCTGGATCTAGTCCTGCCAGTCCAAACCTTATTTTATTTCAGCCTAACGTCAAGTATTGGATAGAGAATGGATTAAATATAGGAGCCAAAGCTCCTATTAATACAGTTAGAGATTCAAGCAGTTTTATTGTATGGCCTAGCATACCAAGGCATGCATGGAGAAACATTATCTTTGATTTAAATGGATCAACTCTTATCCAGGAAGATGATACCCTATCTGGAAATCCAACTGGTATCGGCGATGGCGATATAACCTTAAATAGTTCTATTATAACTAATTTAACCATTAATCCACAGCCATACTTTTTGCCAGGAGCAACACCAAATATTTCTCCACAAGTTGCTCCATATGTTGAGCTGCTTGGAAACACCTATATTGGTTCTAAATTGATGGCCAACGTAAGACCAACGCCCAGCGCCTCATGGTTGTATAGACAAATTGTAACGAATAAAAAAATTATTGCACAGCCAAATTACATTACCAATGTAGACACCATTAATGGAACCATTACGATGTCCAATGCAGCACTGCAGACTGGTAATAATATCTATTCCACATTGCAAACATGGATTGGACAATCAATAAAAAGTTCTCTGATTGCTATTAACGTAAGAGGTGATGCACTTAACACTAGTGCGACAATCTCCAATTGTTATGGAGGTGTTCAAATTAAATGGATTGGCGAGACGTTAGAAAATGATTCTATTTTCGCCAATGAGCAGTCGATTATTGCAGACGTTGATGAATCAAATAATACGATTACAGCGTCAGATCCATCTATCATTACGGCTACTCAGCAAATCATTGCGATGTCAGGTCAGGGATTTGACATAAGAGGAGATGTTGTTCAGGGTTCTGTGCTCATAGAGAACGCTGCATTACATATCTCATCTAAGTTAGTCGGTAGATCCATTAAAGGATCTGCAGCTGTGAATGGTGTCGGTGTTTTAAAGCCTAGTACTTTGGTTATTCAAAGCGTTAGTGAACCGTCACAAAGTATTACTGTTACTGGTGGTTCGGCGCAGGTAACAAAAACGAATACACCTTTTGACATCATTTCTCAGAATGCAATTTCTACAGGTGCGAAAGTATCAGCTATCGATATTTACAACAAAACAGTCACAATGCTGCCTGGTACAGGAAAGAAAACCTTAACAGCTGGACCATTTACGGTAGTTCTACCGTTAGTGCAACCAAGAAGAACGCATGGCGTAACCATGTTTAAGCTTGTTGCACCAGGATCATTAAATGGTGCGACTCCAGGAACTTGGATTAATAAGAATATTGTTATTCAAAATGGTACTGTGGAAATGGGAAATGAATTTTCACAAGATGCAGTTCCAGCAGGTAGGGAACCCTGGCACGCATTTACTATTCGAGCCGTTAAGGGCTTAATCATACGAGATATTATAATTAATAATATTTGGGGAGATTTCTTTAATACCGGCAATAGTTATGATATATATAATCTTTCTGTTGATTATCAGGCAGACGATATTTTGATTCAAAGGGTTAATGGTAGAGCATGCGGAAGACATGCATTTACGCTACAGGGTAATCAGGATTTTGTTGTAAAAGATAGTACTTTCTTAGACATTCAACACTGGGTAATAGATGTAGAGTCGTTTACTGGCGCACGCATGATGAATACATCGTTTGATAATAATGATATATCTATAGATGGTTTTGGTATGATTTCTTGGCATCCAACTCCAGAAAGAGCAGACGCTCCAACAAGAATTGATGGAATTTCAATGATCAATGGATCCGTCTTTTTGGACATTACAAGTGGCTCTGCTAAATTTTCAAGCTTTGATGTCGGCTGCAGAATAATAGCAGATGGCATTGGAGAATGGAACTATATTAAAAGATTCCACTCCTTTACTAAAGTTGAATTAAACGAACCAGTTACACAAACTCGTAGCGATATCTCTATGGTTATGTTTGATTCAGCTCTTATGCGTGGATGGCGTTTTACTAATAATAGATTTACTAATGGTAATTTCACTATTAATGGAACTACATCTCAACGTAGTAAAGTTTTCTTTACCGCAAACAGTATTGCTGGATCTCCCGTTGTGTCTAATGTAGTCATGCTCCCAAGAGATGATGGATCGTATTACTATCCTACAGACTTACTCAGCACAGGCAAGGTGTATAGCCCTACTCAAATATTTTCATCCAACAATAAACAGATACTCGCATACTCAGCCACGCCAATCATAGGAAGCACTCCTAATATTGTAGCTAATTCATTTCTTCTTGACACAAACGCAATACAAACAACGAACAGTGCTCCAGTAAGGCGTGCATTTAATATTAGTAACACTAGCAACAGTGCGCTTCTCAATAGCGCAACGCCAGCATTTAATCCAACTGATGTTGGACTTATCGTTAAAGCAGTTGCCCCTGCAGTTCTTTCTAGTACTGCTAGAGTCTTGCAATACATAAGTTCTACTCAAGTAAAACTTACTAATACCATTTCAGCCAGCAATTCTGGATATTCTGTAGACATAGGTGGAGATATTCTATATAACGTCACACTGCCTTATGTTGTTTGGTCTGATTTTTATATGAACAATAATGTTAGTGTCAACACAAGTACCTTTGGTGGAAGAGTTGCTGGCATAGCGTTAACAGTGCCGATGCTGCTTTTCCCCAGATATTTTGCTAATGTTACTATTACGAATAATTCTTTCCCAACAGATCCTAAGGCTGCACTGCCTAAGTATATAGTTGGTTACACAGACCCACCTAAACAACTGGGTGGATTTGGTACTCCCCCAGGTGCCCAGAATTGGATAGTTGCAAATAATTACTGGGCGCATTCAAACGAATGGAATCAAGCTACACCTTCACAAACAGCATCATTAACTATGTCTGTATCTCCTACGGTCGGCGATGCTGGAACTCTTCCTGTCGCTACAATTGTAGCAACCACGTCAGATGGAAAGCAAATGCCAGGGAATATGGGGGTGAGGTACGCCACTAGTCTAAATGCAGGAGCAAATTCTACCTCATTGGGCCTTGGCTCTATTTATGGAGCGACACCTAATCGTTCAATTGCTACTCCTAGAAAACCACTACCAGCAGGTAGATACTACCTACAGGCGACATGGCCGGGATCATTAGATTACAGATTTGCGCAGAGTCCAGTTTATATATATGATGTCTTCTCTGGAGGAGCAACACCCACATTATTTAATAGCAACCCTAGTTTATTAATATCTCCAGCCACCCCCAATGACACACAAACTATCTTCTTCAGTGTTACTATTACTAACTAAGGATTATATATGGCATCTAATGTTTACACTTATGCTAAAGAGCTTATCTTATCGACTTCGATTAATCTATTGACTGATACGATAAGAGTATCTATAGGCAGAGTTTCGGCATATACATTTTCAGCATCACATCAATTCAAAAGCGAAGTCGCTACGACACAAGACGCCACAACAGCATTGACTAGCAAAACCGTAACTAGTGGAGTTTTTACTGCTACAAATTCCTTTTTTACAACAGTCCCTGCTGGGACAAATCTCAATTTTATATGCATATGGAAGGATACAGGATCAGCTAACACTAGTCCAGTTATAGCGTATTTAGATGGATTTACTACTACACCAAACAACAACGATATAACATGCGTATGGCCAACTACTGGTAGTAAGATCTTTAAGATTTAGTATGTTAACAATAACTAGAGCAACCGATGAACATACTGCTATTAATATAGTCGCAGAAATCGAAGCGTGGTTTATTGAAGATTTCAAATGCTCGATAACGTCACCGCTATTGATACCAACGGTTGAGGAATTGGAGTATTATATAGCTAATTATGATGTCTATTTAGCAAGAGATAATAATGGTGCTATCTTCGGATGCATTGTAGCCAAAGCAGAACGTTGTGTTTGGATGTTTAGTACCCCAGAACGTTTTTTGACGTTGGCGGAAGATTTTGGAGAACACCTCAAAAGAACACATAACACTATTCCATGGGGCGCGGTAGAAAGAGAGGAGATGAGGGCTGTCTATTTGTCATCTCCAAAATTTAGATTGGCAGATATTGAACCATATGGAAACATAGTGATTCAGTATGTTGGTTAAATAATATGACAACATTAAATCTTACCATGTCGGCATCAGCGGATGATGCGTATGAAACCAGTGCTGGTGTAGTTCAGACTAGCTTGGTGTTTCTTTATGTCATCTATGCGTCTGGGTATAGGTGGATTGGAGTGAAATTTAATAATGTTAACATACCGAAAAATTCTGTTATAGCTTCAGCTACATTAAAGCTATATTCCTATACGACAAAGGCAGATGATCCGAATGTTACTGTATATGGTGAAAATTCTGCAAACCCAGCTACGTATTCAGGATTGTTGTCTAATGATATTTCTAATAGAACTAGAACTATAGCATCGAGTTCATACTCTGCCAGTAACGTTGGGTTAGCATATATTAATATTGATGTTAAGACAATTGTACAAGAGTTAGTGTACCTCTCTGATTGGGCTTATGGTAATTCTATTAATTTTATTATTCAAGTCAATTCAGGAAGCTCTGCATACCTTACGGCATATGACGCAGCTGCAAATCATCCATTATGTGACATAGAATATACAGCCCAAGCACCATTTACTCCAGATGGTGCAGATTTAACGATGACTGCTGGGACTCCAACTATAGTCGCTGGAGAACCTCCACCCAGTAATGTTACCCCACAGGGGCAAGTGGATATTTACAATGCAGACGACGATACGATTATTGGTAGTTCATTACTAGACGAAGATGGCAAAGCGGTAATTCTATTGAGTCCATTACCAGTGGGAGTGTATAATTTCTATGCTTACTATAATGGTAGTACGAAGTTTAATCCTTCTAATACAGCTGCTAGGACTTTGGTTATTCAAGAAACTATCGAGCCACCACCACCACCACCAAGCGATGTTGGAGAATGGAACTTTAATGTCGTCAATTATTAGAAAGAACAGGAATCAATATGCCAACCTATAGCGATCCAGCAATTACATATAGCGATTCAAGCGTGCCTTATGGTGGAGTAAGTGTTTATTCTTCTACTAAATTGTTAAGCATTCCAACATTAATAGGTGAGATGAATGAATCTCCTGACTATCAAATCTTGGGTGCTGGCACAACGGATAGAATATTTTTATTGGGTCATTGTGATGGTCCAGAAACAAATTCTCCTTTTCAAGTCATTGATATTCAAGAGGCCGTTAATGCGATGAGAGCTGATATTAATTCTCCATTGATGAAATCTATGTTGCAAACTTATAAATCTGGAGCTAGAGATATTTGGGTTATGAGAGTAGCACCGATGGTTGAATATGTTTCCGATCAAGACGAAAGACTATTACCTAGTTCTAGTGTAGCTGGAAAGATAGTTACAGATCTTTTAGCTCAAGATGCTAGTTATGTTTATCCATCAGATCTTTATACTGAGTCTCAATGGAATTCATTCTCCTTTTATAGAAGATATAGAATTAGGCTTGAAGCTGCCTATAGCACGTTATTGGAATACGATATGCCGCAAATAGTTATCCCTATTGAAGCGGCTTTTTATTATACTGGTGATGTTGATTTCGTCACTCAACTTTCTGAACATTGTCAAGCAGCTTTTGAAAACACTGGTGCTGTTCGATTGGGAATTCTAGGTTCTAAATTAAGTAAGTTAACGTCATTTAGTAGCGACGACTATACATCTTTGACTAACGATTCTCGATTTACTAATCAAGGTAGTGGTGGTAAGTTTGTTAGTTTATTTTTGGGTGAATGTGTCTTTAATTTTAAAGATAATATAACCACATATTGTGGTAGCCCAGTGCACATATTGGCTGGATTAATGTCTCAGTCTACAATCAATCAAGGTGTGGTATATAGAAAGCTTCCTAATGCGATTGATATGTTTGGGCCAGATTTAGACCCAGTCAAAGTAGAAGAGTTAGCACAGATAGGCATCAATTGTTTAGTGAGGACAACCGTTGGTCGTAGAGGTAAACTGTTTGAGGTGGTTGCTGCAACAGATAACACTCTGTCTCAATCAGGAAGCGACTACTGGGCTGTTGGACATATGCGTATTATTATGTTGGTTGTAGAACGTTTGAGGTCTTTGGGGCAACGCTACTTGGGTTCAATAGGCTATAATAGCTTTAAGCAAGATGTATATGATTTTATGACATCTCTTTCTTCTTCAAATTTAATTAGAAATTATACTCTTAATATCACAAGATCAGAAGATTTATTAACGGCATCAGTTGATGTTTCTATTACTCCTTATTTTGGGATTCGACAGATATATTTCTCTACGGAAGTAGGTCCGAACTTATAATGGTTAATATCATCGAACCGTATACCCCAAGACCAAATCACACTACGTATCTACGATCTCAAGATTCTTTAAGCTATATAGAATTCTTGCAAGCAGTTGAATACATGTGGACAGAATCACATCCCGATGTCCCATTCTATGCAAAAGATGGAGACAAAGAAGCAAGATATCCCTGCATTATTTATTCGCTAGAATCACGAATGCCAGTTACAGGTGAACCAAAACCCAAACTGCGTGAAAATATTCAGACATCCAAATCCGAACATACAACAATCCAGATTCTTGGTCAGAGGTTTCAAAACTTTATCAGATTTAGTGTTATTACTGAATCGGATCCTCATTTAGCAGAAACAATATTAGAAGCTTTTGAAGATTTTATGTCTGAATTTATTCCTGTTCTTAAGAAACTGGGAGCATCAGAGATACTTTATCATAATCGTCCACGTGACACTAGCGAGAACCGTAGCGGTCCAGATTCAGTTTCTAGAGCTGTCATATTCATGGTAATACTTGAAAAGGTAACACGTAGAGATATACAAAAGCTTGAATCTATTTACATAGATGTTAGACGATATATTCAGGATCCTATTCCTCCACCAATTGTTTATTACGGCGATGCAACGCCTACTTATTCCATTATTGATCAGCATGGTATACAAGGTTAGATAAAAGCTTTTTTCGAGTACCTCCAACTTATATAAAAGCAGATTTAATCATTAATATTATTTAATTTCCATTACTATTGGCGATAGCATATTAAGATTACGAGGGAAGCATGCCCTCTTGGAGGTTTACTAATGGCACTACCAGGTGTTAGCACCGCACTCAAGGACCGATTTTATACACTGTCTCGTACAGATATTCCTTCTGGCCCAAAAATTTTAACGATAGCACCACGTGATACCGCAGACGGTACGGGTGGAGTAGCTGACTACGACCCATACAGAGCGACCAACGAGGCAACAGTAGTCGCAGCATTTGGTGACGGTTCGCCATGCCACCGTGCTTACCTGGAGCTTGCTTCAGGTGGGGCAGCGCGTATTTATATTGTTGCTCTTCCTAAGGGTATTACAGACGCAAATATTTTTTCAACTAGCGCCGTTACTATTACAGGTGACGGTACAAACCATAATCATGGATCTCATATTCCGTTTGATAAAGCTTTTGAAGCAGCAGAGACAGAGCTTCCAGATATCATTGTTCCTTGGGGTCGAGGTGGTCACCCATACGAATGGGAAAATCCAGCAACTCCCAGCAATGCTCCTATTTTTGGATTCTATGCAGACAATTCGACAGTTAGTGGAACCTCTATGGTTCAACGCGTTGCTGATGCCTGTCAAGCCATAGCTTCTCGCTCTCATCCAGTTATGGGCATCTTGGGTACTAAGCCATATGTCGGCTCAGAGCCAACGGCAACAGAAGGTATGACAGCAAGCAATGTAACAACTGCCTTAACGCTATCTAACCTTATGAGTAGAGATGCAACAACTTTCGGTAGCAACGGTATGTATGTGAGTGTTATTGCTTCTGAAGTAAAAACCATTGGTTACCCAACTAGTTATGGATATTCTAATGGTGCTTGTGTGTATGCTGGTTCTATATCTCAGTTGAAGTCTTGGAGTGCTCCTACTGGGAAAACTATTTTTAACGTTACAGCGATTCGTTACAACCCCACTCGTCCTCAACAGCAAACGTTGATAGATAAAGGTGTTGTAAGCATTTCTCTGGACTTTAATCGTTCTCCAATTTGGGTAGATGCGTTAACATTCGGTGCAACCGGATCAGACTATGCCCGTCTTACTACACTGCGTATCATCTTTGATGCGATTAATCTCGTACGTAACATTTCTCAAGGTTTCATTGGAGAGGCTGCGACACTAAATCAGCGCAATGCCCTTGAGACTGCAATCGGTGCAGCAATGCGAGGGATGCAACAGTTGGGTGCACTACTTAGTAGTGACTTCAATGTTTCATATGACCCTGCCAATAATAGGGCAGTTGTTGATCTTGTCTTGCAACCAGCGTTCGAAATGCGCAACATTGATATTTCTGTATCGGTGCAGCTGTAGTAAATATTTTAAGGAGGTAACATAAATGCCTGAAGGTTCAAACCCTACATTTACTGAAACATATACAACATTCTCCGGTTCAGACATCGTTTGTTCATTTAATAACGTCGTTATTGGTGAGCTTGCTGGTATTACCTGGTCTGTCACTAGAGAAAAGGCTCCTATCTATACGATGGGTAGTCCAAACCCACGTTCTTTTTCTCGTGGAAAGCGCGGCATTGCTGGCTCGATGATCTTTACGGTTTTCGATAGACCAGCTTTGTACAATATGCTAGTCGGTGCAAAGTCTAGTGGAGACGTTAAATACTTTACACGCTCTTCAAACGCATTGCCTGGTTTCGGCATAGTAAGCCATCGTGGTATTACACCGGTTGGTGATCAGACAACAGACGTGAAATCGTATTTCCCGTACTTCGCAGATCAAATTCCGCCATTCAATGTAACTGTCACATTTGCTAACGAATACGGTCAAGCCGCTAAGCGTTCAATTTATGGTTGCGAAATCATCAATGAAGGGTCAGGTGCTTCTATGGATGATATTGTCCTAGAAGAGACCATGACATTCGTTGCTCGTGATCTTGGTCCAATGGTTGCCACAGATGTCAAATTTAAGACATTGTCCACATTTGATATTGATGTTGTTGAACCAACTAACTAACCGAGAGGATTGGGGAGTGGGGATTTCACTCACTCCCCATCTCTACATTAAATTATGAGTTATTACGAATCTCCATTTTCTCCAGCAGTCATCAATCAAGACACTGGAGTATTTACTCAATCCGTATATAGGGCACCTGCTGAGATTATCTATAATTCTTATGCAGGTACAGACATTGTCGCAGAGATTGTTTTGCCAGGAGAATCATCAATGACTATGGGAGAACTCCAAACAATCTCCTACTCTATCCACAGAGAGAATAGTCCAGTCCGTCTTATTGGACACGTCAATGCTGCAGGTTTCGTTAAGGGACCAAGAACTATTGCTGGTAGCTTAATTTTTACTAACTTTAATTCTTATGCCTTTTATCGGTTAAAGCAGTTAAGAGACGCAGTATCGAGATTTAATCTCTTCTCACTGGCCGACATGCTTCCTCCTTTTGATGTAGTAATAACTTTCTCAAATGAATATGGTAGTCTATCTAAGATGAGAATTTTGGGAGTTACGATTATTGATGAAGGTGGGACAATGTCTGTAGATGATCTTATTACTGAATCTACATTTACATATATGGCTAGAGGAATTCAGCCAATGACCAATATGGCCAATGCGAGTTCAACTTTCGATTCAGTTGCCGAAGGGCAGCGGATAACTAAAGCCCAAACAAGGATAGAGGATGCATGATTAACTCTCAGCGACCACCATCACCACCTGTAGATTTAAGGTTTGGTGAACTAAAAAGCGCCCCCATGACCATACGCGAAATAGATAGGTCTTGGGGTGGATTTGTCCAAAATACTCAACATCCAGAACAGGCTTATTGGGATTATTTTTATAGCGGGCAGGACGTAAAGGTCTATATTGATGGAACAGAAGACGATTCACAGTTCGCACAACTTCCAATAGCCCAAATTGCTTTTAATGTTTCTCAACAAAAGCAGCCATTATATGGATTTTGGAGTCATACTTTTGATGCTGTTATGAGAGGTACTAGAATTATTTCTGGATCCTTTAGTTTAGCGACAAGGTATCCTAACTATATGCGTAATGCCTTAGCAAAGGCAGCTGCGTCTCGTGCACTCTTAGAACGTAGCTATACTAATGTGAGAGATCTAACTGAAGATGATTTCAACATAGAAGAGTATTGGGGTAAAACTAGAGATCGTGCGGTTAACGATAATGGTAATCATCTTTTTAGTGTTCATCCACCGTTTAGTTTCGTTATTGTTTACGGATTACAAAGCATTAGTGTAGGAAACCAAGGTATAGATGGACAACGAGAAATTAGAGAAATGTATAATAGTAATACAGCTTTGTATTCTGACTTCAATGAAAGACTTGTCGAGACAGAGAATGATATAGAATCATATCGTATTGTTTTAGAGGCCTGTGAAATCACTGATGTACAACGTGAAATAACCTCAGATGGATCAGTGCTTTTGGAAACGTATAGTTTCTTTGCTCGTGATATAATAGTTCCAGATAGTTCTGATACAGGTTCTTCTGGAACTACAAGACTACCGAATACAGGAAAAGGTGCAAGTGGAGCAGATATAGCTCCACAGTATCGAGATAGTGAAGGTAGAGTATTACCACGTTAAGTATTTGTTTTATGTGAAAGGATAACATATGGCTACTGCAGCACAACGAAAAGGGCAAATTATTGACCCTGACAATCTTGAACCTACTGAGGATATTCAATCAGCAAAGGCAGAGGTCGAAGAAGTAGAAGACACCGATCTAATCGATGATATGGATGATGAAGAATCTCTTAGCATTGAAGATATGGATGATAACGAAGAGCTATTTCCAGGTGGTCCCAAAGGAATTGAGTTAAAGGCTTGGAAACAGCAATTTAATGAAATCTATGTAACATCATTTGATTCAGATTTGCATGTAGTGTGGCGAACTTTGAATCGTTTCGAATACAGAAATCTGGTACAAAGTCTTGAACAATCATTAGCATCGGGTGCTGTTACGCAAGCAACGGCAAATCTAAATAATGAAGAAGCAATGTGTGAACGTTGTGTTCTGTTTCCTAAGATGACTAGATCTGATTCTATTAGCTTTCCTGCTGGAGTTGCGTCCACGATAGCTCAAGAAGTTATGGAAGCTTCTGCCTTCGTACCACTTGAGGTTCGAAGATTGTAATGAGTCCCTCTGCTGAGCAGATAGCTCAATGGAAAATGAAGTATGGTCATATTTATTCTTTTGAATATGATGAAACATTTTATTTTAGGGCCATTACGGTTAACGAATACGAATCTTTAGCAAGTGTTGATCCTGGATTAAAATCTTCAGCATCTGAAGATGCTTTAGTAACAAAAGCTTTACTATACCCAACAGGATTTAATTTAGATAAAGCACCTGCAGGCTTAATTAGTATGCTAGCAGAAGAAATATGGAATGTCTCAGCCTTCGGTAATCCCAAATATGCGCAACAATTAATGCAAGAATACAGAGACAAACTTAAAGGTCATCTTCCTGATTTTATGAAAGTCATCATACTTACAGCTATGCCAACATGCACGGAAGCTGATTTGATGGATTTATCGTTTGATCAATTAGCCTACAAGACAGCCATAGCAGAAGAGATTCTTAGATTAAGATCAGAAATGTATTCTGGAGCAGAGATATTATTAGATATTATTGATCCAGAAGAAGAAGAGTTAAGGATTGAAGAAGCTAAGAAAAAAGCTACAAGGCAGAAGAAAACAGGTGTTGCAGTTTCGGGTGACCCAATTGCATCAAAACTAAGAAGAGCAGGAGCTTAGTTAAAGGAGGGGTCACGAATTGATACAAGATCGTGGACCTAGAACAAGCATAGGGTACGGTACAGCCAAGCCATTAGTAAGAACTGATGAGGGTGTGAGTCCAGAGTCTGGCATTATAGCCAAGACGCTGGGTGAGCACCCTATCATGCGTTTTATGGCAGTTTCTGCAGCCACCATGGTAGGAATGCACGTTGCTGGTAAGTTGGTCAGAGAGGGTGGTGTTGCGTTAGGAAAAAGTGCCAATAGAAGAGTAGCTGCTCAGGCTGCAGCAGACGCAGCGGCACCAGTACTTGACCGTAGCGTAAGGGCACAGACAACAAGATTGATTGGCAATAGTCTTCATGATGTTAGAGCGATTAGAAAAGTTACCAATGAATGGGTAGATACCACCGTATTTCGTGGCATACCAGAAGAAAGCAGAAACATAAGTCGTCATCATGAAATGCAGCGTCTGCGCAAGTTGGGGATGCCAGTAGACACTCGTGATGATTGGACCATCAGGGATCAAATGAGATCTCGCATGGTATCAATTGCTCGTAGACTGCCATACGAAATGCCAGCACTATATGCGACACAACGCGGATTAATAGACCCCATGATGGGAGAAAAGAGCGATACCAATTGGGCTAATCCAGTTGATGTATTGGGTGACTTTGCTCAGTCTTCTATTAAGAATCTAGCGTTTATGGTTACCCCATGGGAAGCTGGCAGCGATGCTGTTAAGTGGGGATTTAAAGATTTCATTGCACAAGCAGATGTTGCTATAGGTTCTGGAAATTCTCACATCCTTGCTAATGGTTTCCAGAGCTTATTAAATGAAGTTGGTAGTGACTTCGCAAAAGCTACTAGAAGCGCAATCAATACAGGCAGTAGATTAACATACTCTTTTGGTTCTGGAGTCCAGGCAGCTATGGCTGGTCGTCAAATTCCAACCGAAATAAAAAAGCGCTCATGGCAGACAGTTCATCAGACATATAAAACTACTGGAGGAACCCCAAGAGAAAGACTTAAAGCATCTCTCATCGCATCAACCAAGCCAGGAGAAGTAGCAGCTTCTGTAACATTCGCAGATAGTGTTGGTGGCTCCGGCTCGTTCTTGCATGCCTTTAGGTCTGAATGGAAAGGCCTTAGCGGCAAAAATAAACTACCTGGAGCAAGAGCACAAGAACTCGCTGCACGAGATCTTAATAAAACATCAATCGAACACATTGCAGATTCATTAGTCGCTGTTGGTGGAGATAAACAGCTTGGTCACAAAACTCATGGCGAACTGTACCAAATGTACGCACGCAAAAGATACGCCGACTTCTTAAGAGCAGGACTTCAGGATGGAAGCATTGATGCTAGCGCTGCAGAACGAGCTGTCAAGCTTCTTACTATCCGTAAGCTACCTGGTCAACAGTCAGCCAGTAAATGGCAATCTCGTTTAGGATTTGCTGAAGATCCCTACAATACTGAATTCATTGATGCATTCAAAAGCGATTTAGGACAGGCAATAGGTAGAAGCAGAGGGCGATATCTATCTGCAGAGAACAGAGCTTGGGGAGAAATGCAAGCGGGAGCAATAGCTGATCGATTGGGTGCAGCAGTTAAATCCGCAGATGAACAATTTTTAAATCAGAAGAATATTATTAGAGCAGAATCAGAAGCCATTTGGACTCAGTCGAAAGCTTCTGGTGGGATGATTGACCAGTACATTAAAGCTAAACTAAAAACAAATAAGAAAAACATATTTGGTTTTAGATCCATGAATCTAGATGAAGCCTTAGGCGACAGAGGGTACTTCTCTCATTTATTGATTCCAAAAGCAGCAGATATTAATAATGTTAAAACTAATGCTCGCAAAACTTTAGAATCAATTAATAAATCTTATGGTGGAAAAAACATTAGAGTTGGTAATGTCTGGGTCCATGAGGGCGGAGAAATACTTGACGTTAATCCATTAGCTAACGCTTTAAAACAAACTGCTAACATTCTGGCAGACAAATTGCAAGTACCGCTAATTCATCTTAAGCCATTGAATACCATGTTCTATGGAACACTCAGGTCTATGTCTCACAAACCAGGCATGATGACTATGAGCAGTGAGTCTGGAGCACTTCTTCCTGGCTCTCAAAAAGGTAAAGATGGATATTTATGGTTCAGCGGAGGACGCAATAGCTATGCCTACGGGATTGATTATAAAGGTGAAACATTTAATAGAATCGATAGAGTCAGGGCAGCGCCAACGGATGCTGAATCTTTAGTTGGTAGGAACTTAAGATTAGCTATCGGAGATAAAGGTGTACTAACAGATAGACCTGTTCGTGGTAGATTTGGTAAAGCTTTTGATGTTAATCCAGATCAACCAAAATCAATGTATGAATGGCTAAAACGTTTTGGTAGGCATGTTGGAGTAACAGAAGAAGCAACAGCTGGAATGTCTTTTGGGGAGAAAGTTAGATTCTCTGCTAAGAGAATTATTAAGCCCAAATATGGATCCGATTGGGATACGAACGTAGAAAGCTTAGCGAGATTACTGAGTGGTAGTGGAGCTGGCAATTTCCTTAAGAGCATCGAGACTGGTACTAATGCTGAAAAATTACGTTTTGCTAGAGCATTCGATGCGCTAGAAAAACGCATCGGTGCACAAGGACAAATTCACGATAGGGCACTACGACAACTAGAAGAAGCAAATCCGAGTCTCAAGAATCTATGGAGTAGACGCAGAGGTGATGGGGACGCAAGGTCTCTATGGAGACGCGGAGGTGGCCCACATGGAGCTTCTGGATACACACCGTTACCTGATGGTGTTAATATCCCATTTTCTCAATTCACACATTATCCGACCTCAGTAAGAACGCACTCTATAGACTCCTTTTTTGGGCAGAGCACTAAGGATATTTTCGCCGCATTGCCAGATGATGTAAGGGTTAAAGCTGAGGCGTCAGTAGATGCAGCCGCTAGATCTGGAAGATATCTATTAGGAAGAAACATAGATCTTGGTGATGTGGCTCCAGCCATGTCTCGTAAGGCGGGCCTGAATAGACGTATTGATGAATTGACTCAAGTTCTTCTAAAGTTTGATGCGATTCGAGAAGATATTATTACGGAGTTCCTGCCTAACGTTGCGGGAAGACAAAGCACAGTCCAACGTCTGTTGGGCACCGTTGATGAGTTAAGGCTATCTGGAAGTATTACAAATAAAGAATTCATAGAACTAAGAGCAGCAGCATTAAGCATTGATATAGGTAAGACTAGAGCGCTTAGTGCATCGAATACTTCTATGACAAACTTCGAAAGAACATTAGAAGTTGCCAATGCAATTGTCAAAGACTCTTCTCATCGAGAAACGTTATCAAGTATTGGATCTCATACAGCAAACTTCCCCGATGCAGTGATCCCATCAGGGATTAGAGGTAGGGTCGCAAGATTACGTAGAGGTATGAATAAGTACGCAACTGCTGGAAATGATATCGAGCGTACTTATAATCCATTTGGAACAGATAAGGTATTGTTACCCACAACCCGTGGCGTAATGATGCGTAACCCAATACGAGGACTAAAGAGTGTTGCTGGTATAAGCAACTGGTCTGATCCAACTGCGTACTCTAGTCAAAGTATATTAAGTTCTCATTTGTTTGAAAGGTTAGATAGATACTTTGGAACCTTCCATGCCGGATTAGACACACAAAGATACAAAGGACCATTAGATTTTTATGCTCGTGGCCTAGTCGGTCGTAGGGTGCTTCCAACAGTGGCAGCAGGTTCTGCTTTGTTGGCCGCAGACTCTACGTTAGGTGGGTTAGTTCATAAGAAAGATGAAAATGATAAACGAGTTTATAGTCCTCTTTTCTTAGGAGCTGCTGCTACAGGAATAGCGGGAGCACAGGTTGGTTTAGCTGGTGTACTTCCTGGAGGAGAGACATTCCAACAGAAGAAAGAACAAATATTTGGAGATGAAAAAGTACCAGTACGCAAGGGTCGTTGGTGGCTCTTGGGTAATACCCCCTGGAAGGGTGGACGTATTATGTACTACCACTCCAGCTGGTATAAGAGATTTAAGGCAGGAACACAATACACAGGTCAGCTTTGGGATTCTCCTGCAGAAAAGCTTGCGTTTGGTTCTGATTTCTCTCCATTAAAATATCTAGATCCATATCATTTTGAACGCAAACACTACAAAGATAGGCCATACCCAGTCACTGGAGAACTACTGACTGGACCATGGGGACCATTAAATGGGGCAGTTAACGCCACTCTTGGAAAAATACTGAAGCCATCCATACGAATGCATCGCAAAGAAGTAGATGAGGCCATGACTCAGTATGCTTCTATTGGAGAGTTTGGAGCTACCATTCCACGCATTGAGGGTACTGGTCCATCTCTATTTGTTAACGACAGAGGACGCATGAGAGTTGGTGTTCCATCTAGCGCCTCGCAGATCTTAGGAATGACAGACGAATCATCTTTGGGTCAGAATATGCTATCTTCGGTTGGTGGCACCGCCACAAGAGTAACGGGGGTTGGTGGTGGTGGAGGCTTTGCCTTCGCTAAAGAAGCATTAACCGCTCCGTTGTCTATGGGTTCTGGAGCAGGAACTCAATCTATGGGCGAGAATATGACTACATGGGGAGCGCCGAAGATAGTCGGAGATCGTTATTATTCTGAATCAGGAAGAGTCTCTAGAGTTCAACTAAATAACATTAACGAAAACTATGTAGCAAATGCAAAGAAGCGTCTTCCTTTATCTAGAGAAGAAGCATTAAGGATTCCTTACTATCTCAATCCTAGACTAGGAATGCCGAATGATATTATTCCGAACCAAAAACCACGTTCAGCTGGTAGCTTTGGTTTTCAAGCAAGTGAAGCTGGATACCAATTGCAAGAAATGGCTGGTATCTATGGATTCATCTTCGGTTCTGCTAGAGAAGCTTTAGGTTTTGGTAGTCAAGATCTCTCTCCCCAGAGACCAATCCTTACTGCCGCAAGTAGGGCTTATGGTGCAGAACGTGGTTTCTGGGATAGATACCTAGGAGGTATGGGAGACCTTCCCACACCATTCGAAGGTGAGTATGGCAATATTGAAGTATCAGAAATTGTACGTCGTTTCGTTCCGCACCGTCGTAGAGATATTCATGAGTTAAATCCAATTAAAAACGAAATGGGGAAAGAATATCCATGGCTACCAGGTAGCAACTATTTCCAAAACTTTCAAGAAGGAGATCCATACGCATTAATCCCAGAAGGAGAAACACGGCTGCCCGGTGCTGCGTATGAAAGACTAAACAAATTACATCCAGATCAAACAGGAAAGTATGGTCTTGTTGACCAATTTAAGATTCTGGGTGACATTGCTCCTTGGTCAGATCAATATCGTTCTATGACGCGGATGATGGCCAAGGCTGACATGAGCGAACAAGAGAAAGAAACCATTGCTACAGTCAGAAGACAAGCAGCCGCAAGAAATAAACCTTACGAATTCTCTCCATATAAATATGCTGGACAAGATTTCAAAGAAGAAGAACTAACAATATCACAAAGAGTTTTTGGTACCGCAGATCAGTTTATTACAGAAGAATTAGGAAAAGATAAGCCTATTCGTTTAGCTGGAGTAAGAGCAAGGTCAGAAGCAGCACAAGCTTACATGGATAAACTTCTTGCTCCGGGAACAAAAGTAAACGCTAAGTTTGATACGAATGCTCCTCGTGGTGTGGCTAACGATGCAATCATTAGCTTGAATGGTGAGAACGTTAACAAAAAACTCATCAGTGAAGGTTATGGAACGGCAGCAAAAACAGATTCCCCTATTGATGAGAACCTAAGAACCAATCCACTTCTGAGACCAATTAAAGCTTTGGGCGAAACAATTTCTCATAGGGATACTATTATTAATACTAAGTTCTTACAGAAAAGAACAGCCACAGAAGACTGGGAACGTAGGAATGTTTATAGCTCTTCGTTCTCTCAATGGCAGCATCCAATTAGGGATTACATTTCTCCCTCTGTCTTTAAGGCTGGAACAGAGAATCCAATTTTTTCTGGAGTAACTTTAGGATTAATTGGCGGAATGTTTGGTGCAGACAAGCAAGCAAGAATGGTGGGTAGATTTGTCGGTGCTGGTATTGGTGTTGCGGCTTCACTCATTGGTCCTATTAGACGAAAGATATTAGATAGACCAGCCATACCTGAATACAGAGTAAAAGAATTAGCAATAGAAGAGAATGCAGATATCTTACAATACGTTAAATATAGCAGACTTTATGCTCAAGCAAGACAACAAGCTATTGAATCTGGAGAGGGAGATCCAGAGAAGCTAGTGCAGAAAGCTAATTACGAAAAGCGAAAAGATACAGCAGTAGCTTTAGGTCCAGCAGGACAACAAGCTCAGCTGTTTAGAAAAGAGATCCAACACACAATGTATGGCGCTGATCCATTTGGCGACGTTCAAGACTTAGTGATGGCTATTCCTAAAAGAAAACGACAACACTTTCAAGAGATGTTATCGGCACCAAAGAAAGACAGAGAAAGAATTCTTAGTACTGCTGGTCGATTAGAGCGTCGTCTTCTTCAAGCGCGATGGGACATGAAGGTAGAAAAACGACCAGAACTTGGAGAGTACTTCTCTAAGCACGAACTGCCTAGCGCAGACTGGGAAGGATGGGATCCCGCTGTGGATATGGATAACGTAAAGATTAAAGTTATGCAACAACAGGGTCTAGACATGTCCCAAATCGGTTACTATCCGCAACAGGTAGAGCAAGCGAATTTAGTTAATATGTCTTACCCAGATTTCAATGGCGAACAAAGCCATCATCAGTCAACGGCAATGCTGAGATCGCTAATGAGTCATAATAATATTGCTGGCAATGTTATCTCTTTCCCCAATCCTTTTGGAGAAAATAGATTTCAGATGCAGTTAGGAGTTGCTTCATAATATGTTTCCATTTTTATTGGGTGTTGCGCGTCAACAGCAGGCAGTTAAAAACTGGGCACAAGTTCGTGGAAAGCCGTTTAACACTGGCACGATTGAAGCCTATGCTGCAATTTATGGAACCATTCCAGCTTCATATGGTGGGACTTCTTCTTCTAAGGTTACCCCATCGCCCACAGCAAAGACAAGGGGAAGTTCTCAAACCTTCAAACGCTATGCCAGAGGTTTTGATCTAGCAGACATCACAAGTAGAAATAGTTTTAAAAATAAGCTTAAAACAGACATTGCAGAAGCAGAACAAACCTTAGCGAGACTTACTGCTAGGAATCTTCAAGGTAGCACTTCTTTAGACTTTAACGAAGACAAATCTATCAAGGCACAACAAATTGCTGAAAAGCGTTTATATACATTACGTAAATTTTATAATACAGCCTTTCCGAACAGAAGCATCGCCACTAGACGTAACACGCAAGATGCCTATCGATGGCAAAAACATAAACCTGACATTACTCCCAGAGGTACAGTAAAGGCAACACTGAAGCATGGGCAGGTTGTTCAGAGTTTTGTTTCATCTGAAATCTTAGATGCAGCTGGATTGCATGGTGAGGGAAACATAGTCCTTAGTTATAAAGACATAGTAAATATGTCGCGCGATAAAATTAATCTTGAGGGATTAGCTATTACTTCTTCGGATGAATGGAATTCGACAATTCGTAATATTATGGAAGACGTTTTCCACTTTGGAGATAACACTGGCATCCATTCGGCTGCGGTTAGTTCAAGAGCAGAATCGGCGAGGAGAATACATGAGAGTCTACAAGGCATTGCCGGAGAATCATTAAGGAATCTAAATAAAGATTCAAGAAGAGTCATTATCCAATTCCCTCCATCTATGTCGAGAGGTAAGAAGACTGAGGTAACGCTATCAGAACTTATTACTCAAGCACTGGAAGCTCATAGCACTAGCGCTGAAGCATCAGTTGGCGCAGCGATGCACGAGCAAAGGGTGATCAGACAACGTATTCGTGCAATTCAAAAAACACTTCAACTAAGAACAACCAATGCTACAGATAGCAAAAGACTACACGATGAATTATATGAACTATTGGGATCTAGAAGATTTGAATCTCTTAAGGGTGGAGATGTCAAAATTGCTTCTTCCGTAAGGCGAGGTCAGGGTATTCATTTCGGTAGAAGATCTGCGTCAGTGCGTAACATTACTGATCTGAATTCAGAACTAAAATCCTTAATCACAAATAGATCAAATGCTGTATCTGTACTAAGGGCGTGGGCTGAAGATCCAAATACAAAAGAGGGTTCAGGGATAGATCCACGTATCATGTCAGAACAAGATAGATTTGTGCAGGCTATAGATAAGTTACGAGAGCCAGACATCGCAGAAGAAACTCTTATTAAAGCACGCAACAGAGCAATAGGAAGACGTAAATCGTTTCTTCAAGCAGTACGTCTTGGTATAGATCCAGACATCCAAGGCAGCAGTGTCTTACTGGATATTCCAGGAAGAGGAAGATCTAGACTATCTATATTAGAGGCGGGAGCACAACTTCCTGGTCTTGACGATGGCGTTTCCCACAGTGCTTCTTTTGTTATTAGTCCTGCGGGATTCAGAATGCATAATATGGCTATATTTGGTGGGGAGATAGATTCAAGAAGAAATCCAATTTTAAGTGTATTCGATTCACTGCAGACTAATCTTCTTCGAAAGCATAATATTCTTGGAGCCGATTTAGAATCAGCCAGAGGTATTACCGGTAGCGTAGAAACAGCAATGAATACTACTCTCGGTCAGATATCACAACAGATCAAAAACAAGTTGGGCAGCACGCAGACTGCTCAAGATATGTTTTTATTATCGCAGGTAACTAATAAGCCATTTTCGAATCTATACACAGCCAAAGACTTAGACGTACTTAGACACATTACTGGTCATTCTATGAGAGGTGATCAATCAAGGATCTTGTCGTTTGCGTCAGAAGAAATACAAGCGAAATACGCAAACAATGCCTTAAGCGTAAAACAGCTTTCGGCTATGGCGGCAACTCACCCCGAACTCGCAAACATATGGAAAGACAAAAGAGTAGAAGACGTAGCAGCTGAGATCATAAGTAGATTACTTTATGGTGACAATAAACAAAAGTACGCTGCGAAAAAAGCATTAAATGCAGCCTTTAAAAACAGTACTCCATTCTCTAATGCATTGAAAAAAATCATAGCAGAATCAAACAATGTTGATATTAAAGAACTCAAAATTAATAATGTAGTTAGTATTATTAACAATTCATTTTCACGCATGGCTGGAATAGATCCAAAGTTCTCAACATTTAGGAAAGTCGAAGGTGAGATTGGTGGCCAAATATCTCGCTTAAATAAAATAGAAAGATCTAGAGCGATGGCCGCCAATGGAGTGCTTGACAACATAGAAGATACGTTTGATGGTCTTGATGAATTTGGGGATATTGGATTAAAAGAAAGAAAAGCGAGAATGGGTAATCGTCCTTTTGAGTTTGTAGAAGATTACATGCAGCGCGTTATTGGTAGGCGTAGGGGAGCTAGTCAAAACGTTTTCATGAGAGAAGATGGATTTAATCCATTTAGTTTCTTGTTAAAAGATGGCCAAGATACATCTCATCTTGGTGTGCAAAAAGCGATAAGAAAACACTATCAAGCTTTGGGGCATTCAGAAGACGCTGCTGATCAGTTTATTAACAGCGTCAATGATTCTATTCGTATGTATTCAACTGCGGATTCAAATCTAGCACAACAGTACGACATGTTAGCTCGACAGATTGCTGACGCAGGAGGGACTGTCAATCCAGATTATCTCTGGTCGGTAGTAAAAGCAAACAATGCGCATGACTGGGCGGGAAGAACCATAGCAAGAGGAAAGATAGAAGAACACGCATTAGAAATGTACAACATGCCCGATGTCAAATCCGAAATAGAAAGAACGTTATATCACAAAGAAAAAATCACTAGAGGGCAGATACGAAAAGCAAGAGCAGAGGGTAAACCATTAAAGGTGTCGCCTAGAAGAATGCGTAGCGAACTATCAATTACACATACACCTAAACGTATTGAGGATATTTTTAAATTAATTTTGGGTGATGACGAAAAAGCTGAATTATTAACTGACGCAATTTATAATCCAGAATCACATGCTCAATATGGTCCAAGAGCAAAAATGTACGAGATGATGATCAATGATCAAATGGCTCATGAGATGTGGGTTCCAGGGTCAGTAGAGCATGGCGTTGAAGGCATGATGCTACCAATTAAAATGACTACAGTTAAGCAGGGATCTATAGGAATAGTAGATGGTAGGAGTCGATTCTTAGAAGACACAGAAGGCATTGCTGATTATATAGTTTCTGACATTACGTATAATGGTTCGTTTTCGGAGAACCAACAAGCTGTAGCTAGATTCATTATGCAAGAGAATCCAAACATGTCATATGCAGATGCATTAGTTGAGGCAGGTAATAGGTTGTCTGCTGGTCTTAATTCAGAAAGAAAACTTTTTGCCTATAGATCTTTATCTGCACCAGATCCAGATTCTACTTCTGTAGAACAGTTATTAGCAAGAGCAAAAAAGATAGGAGCAGTTGGGAAGACCTCTCGTAAGAACTGGACAGCAGAAGAGCTTATAGGCAAAATCAATGCTCATACAATATCTCCAGAAGTTACTAGAGATTTTTGGATTAATCATGCAAGAGAGACGACTCCAACTAAGGAATTGGTAGCCAAAGCGAGGAGAGAGCTTGGAACCGGTGCAACAGTTGCCGAGATCAATGCATACGTAGAAGATAAGATAATCGCTATTGGAGAGCAACTTGCGGAACAAAATCCACCTAAGGGTCTCAAGTTAGCGCTTGAAGGTTATGGTTCATATGTCTCAGTTGATGATCCACTAGGCATTACGGCATCTAGGGTGGATATGGCTTATGCAGAAAACATGAGACTGGAATCTGCTGCTGCTCTTAGTGGATCAGAAAAAGCTGCCAAGCGTCATGTAGAAAATATGGCGATACTTGAACAGTCAATTGATGGACGTGGTTTAGTATCTTTAAACGGTAAAAACTTTAATCCTAATCTTTCAGTGTTAAAAGCAAGTACAGAATACGATGAAGTCTTTTCTATCCTTAAAGGGAAACTAGAAGCACGTGGCGTAGATATGCGCAGACTACAACATTTGTCTACATTAATGGAATCCGGTAGTGAAGGTTTAGAAATTGCTGGAGTACAGTTCGCTGAATTGTTTGATGATCTCACTCGTAGAGGAGATATAGATATTGCGCAGGTAATGCCGACAATACTAAAACCGCGCAGTCACAACAGTAAGACAATTCTACGGGGGCCTTTATCTGCAGAAACTCCAATCATGATAAAGGGTGTATCGCGCTACGAACAAAGACAAAGCTTAAGCAGAATCATGGATGCTGCTGTTGTCTTAAGGCGTTTTGAAAAAGAGCCAGAAGAAAACATAGCCAAAGGCATTATTAGTGTTGCGGATGATAGAACAGATAAAGTATTTTATGGTGGCTTCTTTGATTCCGAAGGGGTTATGGCAACTTCAATACCAGATGATCTCATAACTAGAAAATTAGACGGCACAGGTGCAGGTCTAGCAGTCAAATCCGACCTAAACAGATTAAAGCAGCAGATGGGAGAGTCAGGATACACATTTAGACGCATAAAAGGCGCTTCTACAATTCAAAAATATGGATTATCTGGTGTCACTGCATCCTTTAATTCAGATGGTCTGTTGATACCTAAAAAAATAAAGATGTCTGAATCATTACTCGAAGACGCAGCAGAGGCTTTATTTGAATTTGATAAAAACATTATTAATAAAACAATTATTGATGCAGATGGCAGTATGCATTCCCCATTCTTTGATGCATTAAGCGCAGATGCGAAAGAATCTCATGTACTATGGGCAGCACAGAATACTCCAGAAGGATTTCATTCAGCAGATGGCCCTGCTCCATTATCGTTTATGCAAGATACGCTAGATAGACTAATGGGTCAAGGTAGAATTACTTCACAGAGTAATGGCACTTTTCAAGTAGCACAAGACGCTGCCGATGGCATAGTGCACGGCTCGGCACAGGCTGCCCGAGACTACGTAGCACAAAGAGGTACTGGTGGTGGTGGGAATGTGCCTTGGGCGAATGTAGTGTCTACTATTAGAGGTAGTAGGACTGGCAGAATTGGTGTAGCAGCAGGAGCCGGACTTCTTGCTCTTGGTCTTATTCGGACCATAAGAAAACGAGATCATACAGAAGAAGACATACAGGGTCCACAATATATGCCAGGTGGTACCCCTTATTCAACTCCAGTTCTTAGGGCAGCCTACGCACCTGGTGGGTATGATCAAGGTCAAAGTAGCCAAGGCAGAACTTACGTTATGCAGGGCAGAGGCAGCAAGGGTACGGACCATAAAGGATTTAGTAATTCTGTGAAAGCCGTAATAGGTGGAAGCATGAGCAGCACTTTATACGGCACTCCTAGCGCCCCTACTCGTGGTAATCAAAATCAAAACGTAATAGATCTCGTAGGAGCATATTCATAATGAGTGGAATATCAATCAAGCATGGATCTCGTGAAGGCTTAATCAGGACACGCAATGCATCCATCCAATTAAATAACACTGGCTACAATCGCCCAAAGCAAGTAGCACAATACAACAAGGTAATGCAGGGGTCTCGTATCCGTACTCCATCGTCTTCCTCTAGCAGCTATAATAGATCAACAGATCTAAGACAAACAATGTCTCAGATGGATCACACTAACTTAAGAAAGTTATTACCATTCAGGTAATTGAGAACCCATATATTTTATGCCAGTTTATAATGAAGACCATGTGAGAGTAAGCAAAGAAGGATCGAGGAGTATCAACGATGCCTCTGGTTTTCCTTTAGAATTAATTAACAAATACTTTCCACCGACAGCAACAAAGTACAGAGATATGCTTATCTCTGGCCAGACCATAGGTCAAATAAAACGTGCTGTATTGAACGATGCAGGATTAGTGACATGGAAAAAGGATTCTCAAGGTAGTTCAACAATATTATTGATAAATGGCGCTAATTATAAATATGACTATATAGCATCTAGCGACAATAAAAAAAGAAGTCATGAAGAAGCTCTTAATTACTTCTTAAAGCCAGGGTTTGCTGAGTCGGCAATAGAGGGTGTGGATTCTGGGTCTGACGATCATGATAAAGCTGAGAAAAATGTTGTTAAATATTTCTTAAATATTCTTAACGGTTTAGATAATATAGCTCAGTCTGTTTTTGATGTTGCAGAAGCAGAATCAGATCTAGAGGAACTGCGCGCTCGTGCGAAGAGAGAGAATATCAGTTTAGAAGAATTGCTATTCAAAATTCAATGGCAGCTTTTCGGTGATTTCACTCCAGTCATTGATTTCCAAGGTACTTCAGCAAAGGTTCTCGAATGGTTACAAAAGCACACTAGACCAAATAACCCTCCACCAATAGTTAGACCATACGAAATGCGTATCGGTGGTTCTAAGTTTTTGGTACCGCCAACTTCCATTATCGTTCAAACTAGTTTTCAGTCTGGAAGCCTATCTGGAGCAGCATTAAGACAGACAACTCCACCAAGATTTAATTCTGGACATAGTGAAACTATTGTTACTCTTGAACTTTATTTTCCTAATGATGGAGAAATTTGGGGATTTGATGACAATGAAATAAGCATTAACTTTGGGAAAGACGGAGATAGTGATGAAAAAATTGATAGGTATTTATCTTCTTTAAGAGGATTAATATCTCAATTTAAGTATGCACCATTCCTGCCAATTGAGAACGAATATCTTAATAGAGTTTACGGAATTGATGCGGTAGCCCTGCAGGGAATGAATATAGAGACCATTCCTAATTTTCCATTTTGTATCAAAGTTCAATTAACATTATTAAAATTTAATTATGATGTCTATCTTCCTATGGTCGCTAGCTTCGATAAAGCTATTCATTGGGGTAGATTCAGAGAGTACATGGGAAGAGCTGCAAAACGTTTATCTGATTACGCAAGTAAAGATTTCTTAACGAACAACAATAAAGACGAAGACACTGTCAATAAAGATATAAACAAAAGCGTAGAGGCATTGCGAGAATCAGAAGATCTTGTAGAAGAATTACCAGAGATTTATACGTTTAATAAAACCTATGAATTAGGTGAAGGTACTAACTTTGATTTCTATTACATAGATAAAGATCCAATATTCATAGTTGGACCAGACCTAAATGGATTTGTAACTGCCACAGATACTCAATCTTCTAGTTTGCAATCTAACCATAGACAATGGTGGGAGAGCCTATTGGGTAGTATAGGAATTGATTATGCGGATAACCCTGAAGCTCGTTTTGACACTATTGCAGTCTTAGCAAAAGAAATTACAGGCGGGGCACAAACAAATACCAACTCGGTTCTAAGACAAGAAGCGTTTCTATTAATTGCTTGGATGAATCGTATTAAACTCATAGTAAATCAAATGGGTCCAGGTAAACGACAAGAGTATATAGATAAAAGAATTAAAGAGATGGAAGGGAATGGAGGTCCATTAGACAGTAGCGCAAAGAAAGAAGTGACTGAAAAGATAACGAGTCTTTGGTACGCAGTCATGTTCAATAAATTCTCAGAAGATCCATATATACAGGCAGTTTTACAATATCAGCAGAGGATTGCTGGATGGATTGCAGTAAGAGAATGGGATGTCCCCATGCGTCAAATGAAATTGGATCAGAAAAATATTCATGTACAAAGCGTCACTGTTTCTATGGCTAACAGTATTGCTAAGCTGCAACTCTCCATGCAGAACGAGCCAGTGTATCAACATATGGGTGGTATGGGATCAAGCATAGTCATCAATATGATCGTAACGGGAGAAGAAGAATTATTAAGATTACGTCGTCTATTTGAGACGGTCAATAGTATGGCTAGACTCGAACATGCACACGCTGTTCTTGGATTTCTTGGTATCAAAAATGTATTAACTGCACTATGCGGAATTAAATATGTAGTTCCACAAGCTTTTGAAGTACAGACAGTCAAAGGTTATCCACATGTCTATAACGTAATGATGCAATTACTAGATTTTGATATATTCCAAACGCGTCGAGAGATGTTAAATACAGAACAACAAGCAGAATTAATGGAGATGTTTACAAAACGCAATCCATTCTTAAGGCTTCAACAGGCTTGGGGAGCATTTTCTGGCTATCCAGATTTTCCATTAGAAATTAGAGATAAAAAGGGCAACATTACTGGCCATTTAGATCCTGATTATTATTTTAATTCATTTCAAATCATTGATGATGATGTCGTTGATTTCATTAATGACGTAAAAACTAGATTAACAGAGGAGCAAAGAAATGATGTCAAAGATGCAATCGGTAAATTAGAAAAACAGATCACAAATGATGCAGCAGCAGCAGCAAATATCGATGCGTCTTTACAAGAATACAAAAGAATTCTTAAAGCAGATGACGCTATCAGTGCTGATGATGGCAATCATGTTCCTTTTATGTCTGATTATAGAACTAAACATTTTCTTGGAGCATTAGATAAAGATGGGAAGATGCAATCAGTCGTCACGAGCGGTGATGGGGTGTCTCCCAACTCTGTATACGAGGGACTCAGTTCGGCACAGATTAAGCGCGCAAAAGAAAAAGAGTTAAAAGGAGCGATTTCACAATTTAATGATCCTTTGTTGGGAGAATTTTTTAGATTCAATGAGGCACATGCTGGGAATATGTTGGGTAATCCAGCCATCAATGGATTAGCACCACCTGAGAAATATTCACAACCACACGCTAATAATATTGATGATCCATTTGATCATTTTCGAGAAGTATTTAGAGATACTCAATATAGAAATAAATCTGGACGCATGGTCAGAGCATTCCCTTCGTATATGTTGTGGTTAATTGATGAGGGTGGAATATCTTTTGGTGTCAAGCTTTATGATAATTTTTATGGACTGCAATCTGTCATTGATTTCTCTACGGTTGACTCAGAAGATGTTATGGGTTCTACACTTGTTTTACGTTTGTCTAATCTGAGCAAAAGATTAAGCACTCCAGACCAAACCCAAATCAATGAAGGACTATATGCAAACGCTGCTATTATTAATAAGCAAGCTAATATAAGTCGCAATATACTTTCTGGCACTAGCGATTACTTAGTGAAGCTAGAGACTATTGATTTGCGTCCTGGCATCAGACTACACTTGCGTTGTGGGTATGGGGGAAATCCCAATGTGATGGACACCATTTTTAATGGAGTTATTACGCAAGTTCAGCAAGGTGAGATCATTACGGTCACGGCACAATCAGATGCCATAGAACTCGGTGCTGTTGTTAACAATAAAGATAAAGATGGTAGTTCAGGAAAAATTGATGGGGGTCTATTTACTGGATTATGGATGTCAGAACCCAGAGACTTAATGGTAAGACTGCTCAGTATGGGCAGTAGTGTGTTCCGTGAACAAATAGCGCATGCTACGAAGGGTAAAATCTTTTCTGAAACAAGATTTGGTATCCGTCATTTCGGATCGATCTTGTATGACACAATGTCAGAGAATGAAAGCAAACTTCAGACAAAAAGACAACAGGGCCTGCATGCGGTTATGGAAAGCGCACTATCAGATCGTCCAGGTAATGGATTTAGTTTTGGAAATCTAGCTGGAGGACTTGATGGACAAATTGATTTTGGTATCATGAATCTAATTTCAAGATTATGGGCTAACTCTGTATCAAAGAGAGACTTTGAACTTTTTAAGCGTAACATATATCCAGGAAATGGCACGGGTATCGCCCAATATCTTGGTGGGGATATCGGTGATGGTGGTCCAGGCCAAGCGTTCTTTAATGGTGGTGTTTCTGCAGAAGGAGATTACATTCATCCTGTTACAGGTGAAGACATTTCCAATAACGAATTAGACGTAGTCTTAGCTCTTAACCAAAACATTAAAGCAGCCAATCAGGTAGAAGGAGATACGGGCACACAGAGCTTGAGTAGTACAGGTCGTAATACGTTAGTTGGATTAGGAGTAGCTGGTCCAGCCGGGGGTATAGCTGGTTTGGCAGCGGGGGGTATAGCTGGTATCGCAACTGGATTTATTCCTGGATGGGGCGATGCGACCCATAAAATGGCGGCGCTATTAGGACTCTCTAGGGCTGGGGATGTAGATAACGATATACAGGGATTCAACGAAGTTGCGTTCAGAGCACAAACATACATGAAGTCCGTGTGGGATCTATTTCTTTTGTGTGCCGCACTTCTACCCAACTACATAGTTGCAGTTCGTCCGTTTATGGAAAGGTCTACCGTCTTTTATGGTAAGCCACACTGGATGTATACTTCTGGAGTAATCCCTCTAAGTACTGGGTTAACTGATCAGTACGCTCCAAAACCAGTTGATCCAGACGCAGAATTGGAACTAATCCTTAAGCAGATTGAAACACAAAAAAGATCCAAAGAAGATCAATATGATCTTTATCGTAAGCTTTCTGGAATAAGTGCAGGATCCACAGAAGAAGGGTCAGAGAATCAGGGCGGACAACCTTCAGGAAATAGTAGCACAGATGTATCTGTTGATCCAGACAAATCTTCCACAAACACTGGAAGCCCATCAGATGTCAAACTAGACGCCAGTTATGCAAACAGTTTGCCAACTGTACACCCAACACGGGAGGGCGTTGTTCTTCCTTTCAAGAAGGGTAAATTTGGTCCAGAACTACACATAGGAACAAGTGGAGATTTAGCTACAGATATCAAACAACATCACAATAATGCTCCATGGGTTGCCGCCCAATATCGTCATCCTTTCTATATGGATAGAGTTGGTGGCTCTGCTGGTGGATACGCAAAGCTACGAGACTATGATCCAGCAAAAGGTAACAATCAGACTATCTTGGGTGCAAGTGCTAAAGCTCCCAATGGAGACGATTTTAATTCCCCAGGTAAAGGTGGAGCATTCGGGATTTTGCATCCTGACGACGAAGAGTATTACATAGCGGTAAAGTGGACATATAATAACCACAAAGACAATTACCAAAAGCCATCAGATGGTCCTGGTAATGGAGCTAAAATACTTGTTTATAATCCCACCAATCAAAAGGGTGTTGTCGTAACTCCTGGAGATTGGGGTCCAGCTGATTGGGTTGAAGGATCTAATGGTATAGCTGGTGGTTTAAGTGTAGAGGCATTTTATTACTTAAGTCCTACTGGAGTGAAAGACCAAGACCTTACGTTAGGCTTTGTAGACGACTCTATTCCTGTAGGTCCATACACTGGGCTTGCTCCCAAGGTTTCTGTTCCAGAAAATCAAGGAGGAACGGTTTCAGCACCGCCCGAAACAGCTGTGGCACCAACAAGTGCTAATCAAATTAATGAGAATACACCATCACTTTCTTCGGGGTTATTGCCCAAGTTTATGTACTCCAAGCCAGTTGCAGAAGTCAACGCAACACTAGGTGGCATTGCAGATCCGTTCTTGTTTGCCGCCAAGTTTGGTTGGTTTATAGCAACAGTACCTCCTACGTTTACTGACCCATCTAGTGGTCGGGTTGATTTAGTTGGAAAGACCGCAAGTACAATATGGCAAAAAAGAGATAAAGATTCTCAAATGAGTATTCTTAAAGCTGGCACTGCAACCGCTGCAGGCATTTATGGTGGCCCTATAGGTTGGGGTGTAGCAGCGGCATTAACTATGGGTCCATTGTTCTCTTATTCGGGTAGGACCGATACTGACGCTGAAAGAATATGGTATGAATTCCGTCTTCATTTCCCATTAGACGAAACAAATATTAAAACATGGAACAGTCATGATGATTTTGGAAGTAAATACCCAGTAGCTAGAGGGGATGACGATAAAGAAAAATATCAAGCCATGTTAGTTGACTTCGCAATTTTTGCAGCGCAAACATTTAAGAAAAAATCAACAACTAATAAAAATACTGGACTACAAGAAACCGAACAAGCCACAGATGAAGAACTAAGAAAAGCTGGTTTATCTCTATCTAATAAGTATTCTGAAGATCCTGAATATAAATATATGGAAGTCATGATGACCTTCATGCAATTCATGTGGGGACATCCATATCACAGAGGATGGCTTGTGTTAACTGCAGATGCTGAATTTGATGTAGTCAGAGGCCTATTTAAGGATGTAACTACATTCGTAGAACATTTGCCTGTTCTTGGTGATCTCTTAGGTGACAACTTGGGTTGGCTTGATGATGTTGGAGAGTTTGCTGGAGATATAGTGGATACAGTTGGTGGGGTTATTAATGCTGGTTACAATTTCTTAGCAGGCAATAAACAAGACAAGGAAGATTTAGATAATGAGTTCACCGCTGCCGAAGCAAGACAATGGAATTTCGACAGAGCACATAATCTCTTTTCTGTCTACATAGGACAAGGCAGGGACGCTGCAATTACTTGGATGATTGAGCATTCTTCTGCTGGAGAGAATTATAGTGGACCACTACGTATAGCAGAAGAGATCAAAGAAAGAGTCTGGGATCCTCTATCTAGTATGGTTGGAGATATCTTTAAGGGATTAGGTACTGCGTTCACTGGGATTGTTAATTTAATCCGTTATGGTATGCAGTCTATGTCATACGGATTTGGTATGGCAGGAGTTGTTCAACAGCAAGCAAATATGCTAAATCAAATGCTGAACGATAGCATTTATTATCAGGGTGTCCCTGGAACCTTACAATTTTTGGTAGACAATCCGTTCACTAGAGAATATGCTGAACCTGTTGTAGAGATTAGGGAACCATTCCAAAGAATGCATATGCTGAATTCATATCAGCACATATTAAATAATGGCATCATAGAAGTTTCTGGTACTCCGACAGTAGTAACTGCAGTATCCAATCAGAAGCACCCTGTTACTGTTTACTTTGATAAGGGAGCCTCGACAGAAAGACAGGTAGAAAAGACAGTAGAAACTGGTCTTTGGTGGGATAGCCCCAGTGCTTTGGGTTCAATCATTCATCCAATATCTGCAATTCGTGGATGGAAAAAATCATGGGCAGGCAATAGTGACGAGCTGTCATCTAAACGTGTAGCTTTATGGCACCTCAAAGAAAGTCTTAAGGACATCTATGATGGAGAAATAGTTATTCTTGGAGATCCAAACATTCGAGCACATGATCTTATCTACATAGATGATGTATACGAAAGAATGTATGGAATGTTTGAAGTAGAGCAAGTAGTGCATCACTTTACTCCAGAGACTGGATTCATTACGTCAATTACCCCTAATGCATTAGTTATGATTAATGACCCAGGTAAGTGGAGCACCATGGCAGTCCTTAGGAACGCATGGGGTGCGCAAAGCCTAAGAAATCTGATGAGAAGAACTTTCGGATCTAACGCTAAAAACAGAGGACTCACAGCACTACCTGCTGATATAGAACTTAAAGATTTAGAAAAGATGTTTGAAAGTCATGTATCCAACATCCAATATACGGGAGGGGCATCAGCCTTAATCTTAGACTTAGTTGACTCAGCAAGTCTTGGCGGTATGAACGCTCAGCGGGCACCGTATGATCCTTTGGGATTAAATATTGGACCAGGACTCACTACCCCTAGTGGAGCAAGTGTAGACATCTTTAGTGCAATGGGAGCTTGGTTAAGATGGCCCGCCTTTAACTGGGTGAAGGACAAACTTGAAGACCAACACGGTTGCTACATTCAGTATCTAACTAAGGGGGGTCTCCCAATGGATGCAGGATTATCGTACAATCATGGTGTTGCTGTTGGTCAGCAGGAAAGTGCTAGCTTATTTGGCAATGCATTACGTATTCCAATTGGAAAACGTATAACATCAAATATGGTCATGTCAAATATCGGGTGGAATCCCGATCAGATAGCAGCTGCGACTGAAGATCTTAGTTATTTCCAAAACAAAACTAGAGCCATGATCATAGAATCTGTCGGAGGCCAAGGAACAAATGGACTTCCAGCAGAAAGCATTCCATTCTTACCTCCAGTAGTTCATACCGTTACTATAATAAAAGTAATAGATGGTGATACTTTCGTAGTGGCAGAGAAAGACATTGTACCCATCAGTGTTCGTTTAGCTTACGTGAACACACCCGAAGTTGGGCACCCAATCCCTGCTTCTGATATTCTTCTTGATGCTCGTAATTTGGGAGTGCAAGCAACTGAATTTGCAATCAAGAGATTGATTATTGATCCACAAAATCAATTTGATGAATTTAATCTTCAACAGAAAGTAGTTATTAGGATTGATCCTAGTACACCTAAAGACTCTAGTGGTCGTACCATAGCATGGGTATTCCATAACGCTCCTAGTGCGACTACACCAGAACAAAGAATTGAACTACTAACAGAATACGCTAGTGGATGGCCAGATATCAAATGGAACCAATTTTTACCAACAGGACAACCTTATACTTTTAACTGGGAATTAGTTGTCTATGGCTATGCACAAGTAGACGATAGACTATTTAACTCTTCTAACATAAACGCCGTAGATGGGACTGGAGGACGATGAGCAATTTTAAATTTACACTAGAAGAACTTACATCTGATCCCGAAACTGCTATTGCTAGAGAAATGTCTAAAGGCTTACCAAATGGAAAAGCTATGGAGACTACAAATTCATCTCAAAACTTCAGACCTAAATTCGGAGTCTTTTCTATGTCTGAAGTGATGATGGGGGTACCTGCTGTTGGAGATAAGAATAGTATCTTGGCTAAACAAGACAAAATGTTTAGTACAGCCTTAGCCGTTACTTTAACTGGTAAAGACGGTACAGACAAACCGACATTAGGTTCTCCATTTGATTCATTAATCCCTTCTGATATTCTCTCAAGCGCCGCATATCAAGCCGAGCAAGCTAGACAGCTTGAAGCGAATAATGCACCTTCAAAGCCTACAGATACAAATGGTGTGCCAGGAGAATTCATAGCCAGCAATCCAACATTAATTGCTGGCATTAGTACAATAACGAATGCCCAAGGTGAAGTTATTTCAGATCCACAACACTTATTAAAGATGTCTAATTTCCAAAAAGGATTTCCAACTTCTAGTGTTGATTATCAGATCTTTAAAAATGGTTTAGCTAAACCAGAACTAGTTAAGTGCATGACTTATATATGTCAGCAATTGATTGTGTTCACCAAGGAAGGTAATGGGATTCGACCAAGAGGAACATTTCGTATAGGACTTTCTCAATCAGATGACGATAAGGATGGTTACGATCAAGAACATTGGGACAATCATCGATATTACGCCGCTATAGACATATATGCACTCGCTCATCCATCAAGGCCTGATTTAAAGTTTTTGGTATCTGATTCTAAATCTAACGATTTAATAATGGGTTTGTATTCTATTATTAATTCAATTACTGGAATAGAAAGACCAGATGAAATTGGTGGGCCGGTTAGAATAAACATCAATGATGGCAACGGGGCCTTCTATCAAAACTCAGGTCATGATAAACACATACATATAGGGTTTACCTATGCAGCAACACTTACTAGCGCAGACAATATCGAAACTCTCGTCAACGGAGGCGCTGGAGGGGTACGTGTTAATCTTATTGCAGATGAAGAGTTTAGTGGAGATGGGTTAACAGAACTAGATATAGACGCAAACCCTACAGGTACAGGTACAGATTCTGGTGGTGGTAGTGGTGTAGATCCAGATCCAGACACAAGCAAAGCAGAGGCGATAGTAAAAGAGGCAATACGCCTATCTTGGCCTGACAGGAATCATGTTCTATTAGAGAAAACTCCTGAATATGATGCAGCCCTCAAAGAAGCTTATGGTAAAAGAACCCCTCCATACAATGGAGCAGACTGTGGATCATTTGTTGGTCTAGTCATGCGTAGATCTGGAGCAGATCCGAATTTTCCTTTGAATACTACATTTGAGCAAAATAAGTATGTATTAGCTAATCCAAAACTTTATGACATAAAAGAAAATGCGCAAACCTCAGACAGAAAACCAGGAGACATCATGATTCTCAGGGGGGTTAACAAAAAGGGTGAAGCAAGTGGTCATATATACATCTATATTGGAGATCAACCAAATAAGATGAATATAGCTGACGCATCCCAGGGGGAAAGAATGGCGACTTTGGGCAGGAGGGGTAATACCGTGGATGAAAGCGGTAGAGGCAAATACAAGAGAGCTAGACTAATAGAAGCAAAGACACCAGATCCGACACCAGATCCGACACCAATACCATCCACTGGAGGCACAGGGAAAATTCCTATTCTTGCAGGAGTTGTAAACTTGGCTACTATTCAAACAGATTGGATTGACGATAGGACACCTGGAGGAAACCCATCACCAAGATTCATATGTATTCATACAATGGAATGCCCAGACACTCCTCCAGAAGGTGGACGAGCAGCTAGCACAGCGGCACTATTTAGGAGCGTTGTATCAGGAACCCACCTAGGTGTAGACAACAAAGTGGTACTAAGGTATGCTCTAGACACAGACAAGGTAAATGGAGCAAAGAACGCGAATACGAATGTATTGCACGTAGAATTAGCTGGAAGAGCTGGACAAACCGTAGCAGAATGGGCTGACGACTACTCCCTAAATGTATTGGCATTGGCAGCCCAAGCTACTGCAGCTTGGGCAGTCGCTTACGATATCCCGCCAGTGCATCTGGTAGCTCCAGCTAGAGTTGGTGGAGTGCCAGCAGAAGGCAATAAGTTAGTCGATCCAACAAGTAGAGGATTTGTTGGGCATATCGATTTAACAAATAGCTTCGTTCCGAACAATGGACACTGGGATCCAGGCCCTAATTTCCCTTGGGATAACTTCCTATCTGTAGTTAAAATTCATATTGCAAGAATTAAGGCAGGTGGGTAATGATTAATAATTACCCTAAATTTACACAAAGAGTAAAAGATGAATTAATTACTCCTATGATGTCTCAGTCCGTACAGGGTAATCATGGGGTAATTATTAGTTATGACATTATGACTAATACAGCTAGCGTTATCCTTGCAGGACAGGGCACTGATCAGGTTGGGGAAATTCTACATCACGTAATGTGTCCAGTTCAACTTGGGGTTCAGAGTGTGTCCCCCGAAAATGGTAGACTATGCTGGGTAGCATTTAAAGATGCAGCATTGACTATGCCTGTGATAACTCACTTCTTTAGTCATATATATGGTCAGGTTGATTTCAATAGACAAAATAAAGCGTCTTTGAATTTACCGCGTTATATAGTTAACATGTAGAAAAGGTAGGTACTATGAGCGATAAGCAAGATAGGTTCGTGCGTCCAACGCATGTTGTTTTAGGTGATGATCTTTTTAAGGGTCGAGAAGTCGGAGTTACTCATCCAGACAATCCTTCGTTTATTCGCGTTAGAGATAATGGCGATATAGAAATAGTAGCAGCAGAAGGACTTGGGATGGTATTCAGTGTCGCACGTCGTAACGTGACGATCTTCGCAGATGAAGTTAAATTTTTAACTAAAGAATCTGCAGGATTGAGATGGAACAAGACTGCGTTCAACCCCAATGCAACTAATTATAGTGAACCAACATTAACCAAATTACCGGAGGATCAAGTAAGAGTGGATTTATTTCAGGGCGTTTCTCATTACTTGGATGATTAATGGATTTATACTTTACCGCAGAAGGAGATGTATCGTTATCTAGTTCTGGAGATTTAGCATTAGTGCAATCTTCTTGGAGAGATGATGTACAGCAGGCGTATATTAGAATGATGACAGACGAGGGAGACTACTTGCTATACCCTAAACTAGGGGCTAGTTTGAGTAAGCTGTTTGGTAAGTCGCAGTCACCAGCGACCGGGGCATTCGGGACTACATTAATCAAAGGTGCGCTCGATAGAGAGCAAAGATTTATTAATAAGAAATTCAATATCAAAGCCGTTCCAGTCAGTCATCAGTCAATACGCTTTGATGTGTTTATTACTTCGGGAAGTAGGGACCAGGTGCGACTTTCTATAGAGCAGAGTCTGGGAATTTAATGGCATTTTTAACGAAAGACAAAGAAGAAATTCTACACAGAGTACTTCAAAGAATCCAGGCTGAAACACCAATTACTTCTACGTCTCCTGGCTCAGTCATGAGATCTTTGGCTGAAGCTATGTGTACTGAGATTGGCGATCTATATAGTGTATTAGATTTTAATTTTAGTCTTCAACTTTTGTCACAGGCAAATGGTAGAGCGTTAGATCTAATGGGTAACTTGTATGGAGTTCAGCGTAAAACACTAAACGAAATAGCCACATTAGATGCTAGTCTAGGTGCGTTTTATTTTTATATAGATTCACCTATTGGTCAAACGATTACAATCCCAGCTGGAACGAGCATCTTTACAGATTCCACCAATCTTATTGGTAGGACATTTACTTATGAGACAACCTCAGCGTCTGTTATTTCTGCAGGGCACACTAGAGCTTATGCAAGCATTCGACCTAGCTTTTCTGATTCCGTGTATACGGCAGGCATTAATACACTGACCCTGCATAATTTCACTAACGCACCTAATGGCGTCACGCTTCGCTGCAAGAACGTTAAAGTTTTGTCAGCCAAAGTTGGATATGAACTTGATGATAATTTCCGTATACGTATCATTAAGGCAGTACGGACAGCAGCAGGTGGTACCTCTGAAGCAATTCGCTTAGCAGCGTTAGGCATACAGGGAGTACGAGACGTAACAGTTAGAGATACACCTTTCGGTCTCGGTTCTTTTCAGTTGGTTGTTGTGTTTGATAATAACATTGAAAAGAATAATGGCCTTGCGACAGTTAGGCAAGTCGTAGACAAAGTAAGACCAGTTGGTGTTGGCTTTTATCTTATTGTTCCTAATGAAGTTATAACTTCTATAACGGTAGACATAGCCGTGTCTTCGGCTACAGACGCACAAAAGGCTAATGTCCGATCTCGCGTAGAGGTAGCGATACTAAGATTTATTAATAGACTATCAATTGGCGAAAAACTAGTGTATAATCGTATGCTACAAGCAATATTCGAATCAGCACCAGAATTTGTACAGGATGTAATTGTGTCAGAATATTTAGTTAATGGTCAAGAAGTGATTAAGCGAGATTTTACTCCATCAAATAGTTCAATTTTGATACCGGGTAGAATCACTGTAAACTTGACATCGATCTAGGAGTAAACTTGAAAACAAACATCGGAGATACCATCATGCCAGAAGTAGTTGAATGCGCTTCACCTTTCTGTAATGAGAATTTTGTTAAGAAAACCCATAATCAAAAATACCATCAGTTAGGGTGTAAGCGTGACGTTGAGAATGTCAGTAGACGCAGAGAAGATACGTCTACTGAAGCTTTCTTACGGAGAGAAGCTGAAGTGATCCAATCGACAAGAACAGAGGAACCACTCAATGCTCAAGAACTGGTTGGACATTTACGTGTTGTAAACCAGAGGCTCTCTAGAGAGAATGCCAAGCTTAAGCTAGAAAAGTATGAATTCCATGAAGCATTTCGTGATGGGGCATATGCCGCAGTAAAAGAAATGAAGATACCACCAATACCCAAACCGACTTCAGATAAACGAACGAAGGTTTTACCAGAAACAGCATGCATGCTTCTTTCTGATTGGCAGCTAGGAAAAAAGACGGTTAGCTATGGAGTAGAAGTGTGTCAAGAAAGAGTGGGTCTGTATATGGATAAGACTTTCCGTATCTCAGACATCCAAAGACATGATCATCCCGTACAAGATCTTCACACCTGGGTTCTAGGTGATATGGTGGAAGGTGAAGCGATTTTTCCATCTCAAGCACATCATATAGAGGCAAGCCTTAATTCTCAAGTTATGAAGACAGCAGAGATATTGGCTAATACTGTTATTAGACGAAGCCTGAATTATTATGACAACATACACTTTGTCGGCATCGCCGGGAATCATGGTGCTATTGGCGGTAAGTCAAGACACGAACTGCATCCAGAAACAAATGCAGATAGACTTGTCTATACAATGTTACAATTGATTTTTGAAGGCGAAAAGCGCATCACATGGGATATACCTCAAGGTGTTAATGAGGGAGATTTTTATACGATTGACCAAATTGGAGATAAGAAAGTCTTACTTCTACACGGTCATCAAATTCGTGGTGCTGGGTCGATCCCAACTATCGAGAGAAAGATTATCAATTGGTGTATGGCGCTTCGTAACGAGATTCATTTTGATTACATTGCAATGGGTCATTTTCACAATTCAGCACGATACACCATCAACGATACCGTACTGTACATAAATGGGACTACTGAATCCTCCAATGGTTGGGCAGTAGAAGTCATAGGCAAAAAGAGCCGCCCCAATCAATACCTCTTTTACATGCATCCAGAGCATGGGGTTACAGCAGAGTATCCTATTTATCTGGATCACACATAATATTTTTTTAAAGGTTGATTTAATTGCGAATTTATTTTTTATGTATAACTTCATCTGAATTTACGAAGACCGGAGATAGTTGGTTGTCTCCGGTCATCGATTTATATGATAATCGGCATTACACTAATTATTCTGTGTCTAGATCCCCTCTTGGTCAAAACACTTTTGGCACAAAGGTATGGACAGGGAATCAAATCTTGGGATCTGTGGGTTCCGATGTCATAACAGATACTGGTATCATCAGAAACAATAGATACATAGATACATCTGGTTCGTTATATTTAGATTCTTTTTTTGTTGATATAACAAAACAGTATTCAGGTATTGTTACTCATAATATTACAGTGTATAGCGCAGATGCTACTCCATCTGTTTTGTATTTCCCTCAAGAATGGGCAGCGAACACTGGTAATACTGATGGAGAATTTAACTTCGGAACATCAACAAGGTATGTTAGATTTGAATTAAATTTTGAATCAGACACAGATGTTGCTTTCGATGCCAAGCTTTGGGTTCGTGTATCTATCTCTCTGCCAGTAATGGCGGCATTGAATGCCAGTACTGAAAGAATACTAGACAAATTTCCATCATGGATGGCTCTCCGTGATATAACCACCCATTCAGCCACACCAACCTATAGGTATCCAACATCTATTGGTGGGAAAGTTATAGATGCTATAGCTGGAGAATGGTTAGACGATATCTTTTTTAATTCTACGTATTTAGAGATGCAACTATATATAGATACGGTAGACATTAATCAGCCTGCATGGATTTACAAGACACAATTAGATACTCCCACTGACACAATTTCATACGTTACTCAGTTAATTGGTGATGGAGTTGTATTAGCTCAGGCTTATGATACGGAAGAATTCTTTGAAGCAGCCTATTGGGGCGATGATGTATATTACATGGACTACCCAGCGAATGCGTTTTACACCATTAAATCCTATAACACCATAACATCGAACGGCGTAGCCTTCGATGATGGAATGTTATTTGCTGTCTGGAATTATGTTGACGAAATAGCTTTAAGAGTTGATCTTACTAGATTGCATGGGGAATCCAATGAGAATTTTCGTAAAAGAATTAAAGACGTATTTATCAATAGGGGTGGCGTTGGTTTTGAATCCTTTAAATTAGGATTAAGAAGAGAATTAGATTTATGGAGAGCTTATGGTTCTACCCCAGATTCGGAATACATAGGAGCAACTCCTAGCGTATTAGAAATTGCCGATTTACGCAATGAACCTTTGTATTACAATCCAGACGGAATGCCGACTGAGAAGATGAAAGCTTTCGCTATGAAACTGGCGAATAATTATCCGATCGGTTGGGGTAAGTTTCATTGGGAGTCAGTTAGATGGGATGTCGCGGGATACAGATGGCAAGGAGTAGATACTCTTCCTTATCGTTATGACGCTACTCCATCTGGAGCTACACCAAATAATCTATCATTACTTCAATCAGGAGTAGGTGACGATGATGACCTTCTTGTCTATCGTCCTGATGCTGTTACTGGTCCTTATCCTTTTTCTTTAAAGTTAAAAGCTAGAGGAAGAAAGAGAACGTCAGCTTTAGTTTCTTCTGCTGTTAAGTTCCAGGCCCAAATTTATGGTATCGCAGATGCATATATTTATAATAATCCTGTTACAACAATATGGCTCAGCGTTTCTGCGTACATAGGAACAGATATCTATGTCCACAATTTTCAAATATCATCCGCATCAGATATAGACGTATTGAATCCAACGGGAACAGCTAATAGTTATACTAGGTATGATATTTTTGATGACACTGGTGGAATTGTGCCAGGGCTTACTTGGGTCAATAAAATTACTGGTCAGTCGTTTGATTTAGATCAGTATCTTTATACATACCTAAGTCAATCGGTGCACCCAGTTAGTTATATTACCCTGAACAAAGGATCGTGGAATACATCAACACAAACATATGACAATATACCAACAAGTGATACCTATGAAGCTTGGTTGAGTCATGATGACAGTAGAAAGCTTTCTTATACCGTTAGTGATGCCACTCCAGTTGGAGTTTCCGGTGCCTTTTATGAAGACGATTTCTTGTCATTTGATGCTGGAATAGATCCTTTGTACGATGGTCCGTGGACAATAGAGTCAGGCACTTGGAGTGCTCAGTCTTCTCAATTGTCTTGTAATTCTGGTCCTGGCATTGTGGTAGTGGACACCTTCAATCAAGCACATACTGTAACTATAGAATTAGGTACAGACAATATATCTAATGGGGTTGTTTTTAGATATAGAAACTCAGCCAACTATTCCTACTTTATATACTATGCGGTTTATAACACATTCACCGCATTTAAGGTAGTTGGGGGTGTTGCCACGGCATATGGATCTCCATTCTTCTCCACAAATTCTCATAAAGTTGGGAATCAGATGAAAGTAGTTTGTTATGGTAAGACAGTAGAGTGTTACCTGACAAACAATAGCATTGCTTTTACTGCTCCAAATGAGAATTGGATTTTAGCTGCTACATACACAGACGCAACTTATAACATTTTACCTGACGGATCATCAGATTCTACATTGACTGGAACTCAAGCAGGAATCATTTCCTCAAGACAGGGATCTACGATTGATACCATTAAATCATTTTCTACTAATGGTCAATCATTCGCAGATGTTTTAATGAGGTCAAAAGAAAGCTCCTCGTCTTTAGGGTTATGGCAATCTCCGCCAACGGTATTTGATGTAAACCTTAATGGACAACTGCCGGGACAAACGGTATTAAATCAAACTATTCAAACTCCATATATCTATTGGTCAAATGCGCTTCACGCAACGCCAAACAAGAGATTAATCTTAGAACTAACAACATTAGACAGCGATGGAGAAGCAAAAGCTGTTACTAGCGACGGTGCTTTCACAGACATTCTGCTGCCGTCTTCTTATATCTTAGCAAACGGTAGTAATCAGTGGGTTTACAATAGGCAGGTTTTGGGTTATCCAACTGAAGAAGTAGAATTTGCAACAGATACAGGATCACTATATCCAGTATATGGGTATTTGTGGTCATTGATTGAATATCAATCAACTCCTACCTATTCTGGATACGTAGATGAAAATGGACCGTGGAAAGGTGGAGTACCATCTCCTCCAGGTAATGCAAATTTTGGATTTCAAACAGTAGAGTTAGCACGTTCTGATTTTAATATACCGTCAGATTCTGATTATTTTATAAATTGGATGGGTGTCGATGTTACACAAAACAACGGTAGAGTATTGTCGTGGCTCGACAACAATATAGTCGATCCTTACGAAAACGATAACGTTACTTATCCCAAGCAGGCCATTCAGGAATACTACGGAGGTGCAACACCTCATTATTATTATGATCCAATTAATCTGAAGGTCAGACTAAGACCAGATATCCCATTGCAGTGGAATCCTCAAATTAATTCTGGATGGTATTACAATCAAGGTGAGGAATACTACATGTACTCTTCACCCATAGAAGAGTCTATGGCAACACCTAATTCTGTTCGTTATGTTTTGAGACAAACGGCAGGTCAAGGAGCGCCTATTATAATTAGAGACAACTCAGCTACACCTGCACTGTACCGACAGACTTCTTTCTTCGACTGGGCCGCTACGCCTGATTGGCGCAGTCCGACAACATTAAGACTCCTAAACAAAGAAAGAGTAAGAGGCTCAGGTACAGCTAGTCTTTACTTGGCTTATCCCGATGTGTACAGTATTACTATTCTGGATCTGTCTACTGGACTATACGTAATTCCAACATCGACATCGACCAAAACAAATACTGTAACCTTACCAATCATAACTTTTAGGGATCGACTCTATGAGGTAGAGTACAAGCTATCTAGGTCTTTCTATGCTAATCATGACTATGAACATAGCGATAAAACTAATCGCACAGAGCTAGTGTTCGACAAAGAACCTAGTGAATATGGTGCTACCGCATATGACATTACGTATGAAGGAGAACTCTACAATCCAGCAACAACAATAGACGTTCCATTAAACCCGCTATACACAAATCAAGATGAAGGTTTTATCTTTATTTCGCATAATGAATACACTTTAGATAAAGTTATCGTTAGAGTTGACCCCACTACGTTGGTGGCTGATGGTTATGATTATCTTGTTGTTACCATTACCTCTGTAGATAGCTACGGTAACCCTAAACCTAATCAACAATTTTCTATCTCGAGCAGTTGGGGATCGTTGGATCAATCGTCAGTTACAACAAACGATGATGGTTTTGCAATAGTTAAATTAACCTCCAGCAATACAACTGTTTCTAACGCAGGAACTATTACTATTACTGGTGGAGTATCTGCTGAAGTTAGTTTCGATATTAAACCAAAGCAAAGTCGTAACAATAGACTTATAGCGACAACAAAGAATGACCTGATCGCTTCTGATGGACAGTCTGTCAATTTTGTGTATGGCAAAATAGAAGACGAGAACTTCAAGGGCATCCCCTATGCCCAAATTGATTGGCGCAAAGATAGATCACTATACGAACTCTTTAGAACGCCAGCAACACCAAGTTCTTCTGGAGTTGTATTCACTGACGATAAAGGCTTCTTTACTATAGGTCCATTTGTGTCTTCCGAAACAGTTCCTGGATATTGGTTTGTGTCAACCGAAACCTCAGGTAGCGGGGCCACCCCAGATTCTACTGCTGACGGGACATATGGATCGGGCACCTTTGGCGAGGGTACATATGCAGATTATGCGGCTCCACCAACGCAAACTAATCAGTACAGTATAACTGGGGATGTTGTCTTTTGGTATGAATATCCAGACGAATGGTTTGGATTGGACACTAACGCTGTTCAGTATTCTGTTCCAACAAGAGACGCAATTCCATACGCTGACGGAAACAAATGGCTTTCTATCTATGATGAGGCTCAAGCTTACTCTCAGGTTCCTCAGCCTGTTAACATTAATTGGATTCCACCACAGTGGTTTGCTATGGATCAATATGAACAGTATCAATTAGGATTAATGGGCGACACTTACAAGCAATTAGACTATGATCAATGGGATGATCTACACCCACCCATTCAGGATGTGTAACTTTTGAAAAAATTTATTAATATTACTAATGACGGAAACGAAAAGGTTATCCGTAAAGGCATTACGGTTCCCAAGGGGGATATACCATTAGCCTACTATAGTTCTCCTTCGTTGGATCCAAAATCCAATCTTGTCATTATAGATACCTCTCAAACAATCGCAGAGAATAGCAATCAGCAATTGCAATCAAAAAAGGTAATGTATGCCAATGGGTTAGGTATCCTAGAGGACATCTACGGTAATCAATTAGTGTCAGATGAACATCCTATAGTATCTGATGTTTTTAACATTGATGAAGACTACAGTACAGAACCCAATATTAGTGAATATGATAACTTATCTATTCTTCCGTATTTGCATACGAGTCGCTTTTTCCATTTGGATTTTGCAGGTCTTACTCCAGGAACATTACCAAGAACTTATGTCGTAGACACAATCAAAATCGTAGACGGTAATGGTAAGGACTATACGTATGAAGATGGCAGACGTAGGTACAGGATAGCAATTGCTCCAGCAGCAGCAGCCTATCAAGACAGTTACCCCAATCATTGGGGGTATAGGGTATTAGCATACGTAGATGCAAATGATAACGAAAACCTATACCTAACCTACAATAAGATTGAAATTGATAACAATCAATTCTTTCAAAATCAAGAACTCTCTTATAGAGAGCTGTTAAATCCTCAGACATATTTTCAATATCAACCAGAAGAATCTGCTGTTGTAGATCCAGAAAATAGAGAGAAGAAACAATACAGCACTAAGCCATTAGCAGAAAAAGAAAGACTATTAGGACTTCCTCGCCCATCGGTTGATGGATATAAAGTTTATGTTCCTAAAAAAGCAATCGCAGATACACGTAAGTTTCAAATGTTTAGATGGCGAGCAGTTTGTGATTATACAAAAGTATATCAATACGATCAGACTAATCCAAAGATTATTAATGCAGGTATCGTCATTACTTCGACTGGCACTCTTTCAGATATAGCCGGTAAAGAAGCACTAACTCCATATGTCTTTTATAATTTGCAACGCAGCAATGTCAATGTTAATAACATACATTTTGTGAATCCATTACAAGAAAACAACACGATATTAAGCAAAAAAGAATCGAAGTATTGGTATGTCAATTTGGATACTGTTACAAATGAAGAATTAGATAAGTTTGACATTTTACTATGGGCACCACAAGGCTCCGTTAATGTCAGTAGATATATCCCCAAAATTGCATACTTTACTTCAACAAAAGGTAAAACATTCGTTTTTGATTCTTGCAATAACAGTGTTCCTTCTAATCATTGGTTTTTTGGAAGTGCTGTTAACGCCAAAACTGGTGCAGTGACTTTTCCTAGTCCACAATACTATCGGTATCCCAATACGGCAGTTAACCAAAAGGCAAGACTAGATAAGGCTGTTTGGTATCCGCTCAACGATCCTGATACAGTGAGAACTGGTGGAAATAGCATTACGAGAGGATGGTCATCTCACATTCGTCGTAGACCGGTCGGTACACCAAATGAAGTGTTTAGCGGAAGAGCTACACTTGGAGGCTGGGACATAGATGACCTAACAGGGGATAATGAAATTAAGTCTTTGTCATATGGATCCTATCTCTATAGCAGCAGCTACTGTCAATTAATACTTGGTCTACCAAATACATATAAATCTTTAGTCAGTTATTTTGATAGCGCAGGACAAGAGTATTCTTTGTTGGCGCACAAAAAACTAGATAATCATGGTAACATTTTTCTTTCGTCAATGGGTCAAGCTAAATCGGTTAACGCTCTTTGGCAGTATCCAGCAAATCCTCAATATCTTATGAGTCATAACAATGCAAGCAGGATAAACTCTGATGGCAGGTATGATTTATGGATTAATAGTCCAATAGTCGAGGGAGCAAGTAAATTATTGTATAACATCTGCCTGATGGCAGTTAGAGGCAAATTGCTTCACAATAGTGATGATGTTACTCATGCTAGTGTTTGGACTGCAGCTAGTGATTGGCAGTCTTCTTGGGTAATTGATGGCAATGTATTGTCTGACAATGAGCGTAATGAATTTAATTTTGTATACGCAGAAACAGATATTGTTGACGACGACAGGTCATTGGTGTGGCAACGTAAACTTTCCAATAGTAATTTACGTACTTTGGTAGAAGCAAATTTAACAGACCTACAAAAACGAACCCTTTGGGGTTCTATTCATTCTTATAGAATCGAAACGACAAATAACGTAATCAATAATGGTTCGGTTGATACTCCCGTTACGCTTGATGAAAATTCTATACCTCATGCTTGGACAACAGCATACTCGCCCACATTTACCGTGCCAGCGGATATGGGTCCACATATAGTTAAAGAGCATAATGTTAAGGGAGACTTAGCTGGAGTAGATACCTACAAACAGTATCCAGAAGCTCCTTATAAAACTCGTGTAAAAGTTACCGCTGTGCAGAGTCATGACGACTTCGTCAATTGGGTTGCAACGGGTACTGCTAAGGAAAAGTATTTAGTTTCTCCAGAAGAAACTATTACCACTACAAAAATAGTGGAGATACCATGGGACAGAAATACTTATGTTGCTGGGACATCTAATCCCTACAAGAATGTTTCTGCTCCTGAAGGTATATCTTTCTTGCAAGAATATAACTATTTGCAATCAGCGGGACGTGGAGCACCTAGTCAGAACTGGGTTTTTTGGGGACTTATCGAAAGATATGGTGTTAACGATTATTCTGTCGGCGATGTCGTTCAGTTTATTCAAGACGCAATGAATGTGTTTCAATTTTTTGGTGTATTCCGATTACCCAATGGTATTCCATTGAAGGTTGATGGTGTCTTTGATCAAAAGACTAAAGCTGCTGTCTTGGCGTTTCAGCAATCAATTGGAGCAAGATATTTAGATGGTGTTGTAGATGCAGAAACCTGGTCGTTAATAGGTGGGCAAATATCTAGATTGGGAAGCCTAATCAAAGTTAATGTCGCTGCGAAACCATACCAGAAATACTACCAATGGGCGATAGACCGCATGCCTAAACAAAATATATCAGATGGTAGTTCTGATTATCTAAAAAGCTTTGCAAAGAGATCATGGGCACACGGCGGACCTAGTTATATCCATGAAACTTTCTTTATTAAATATTCACAGGCCTACAATATTGTGGGGATTAAATTTTATCCATTCGTAGAACAATGTCCTTCTGTTATACTTGAAAGTTTTGATTTCCATAATGGAATGACAGAAGCAGAGAAGGCATCTTATAATCCATCTCGTGCTTGGGTTAAGGGTCCATGGGTATTAGGAGATAATCAACTATTTCAAACTTTAGTTAATCCAGTCGTAAGTGATACGGCGATTATATCTTTGGGACAGGACAAACGTGGGCCTAATCCTAATAACGTTGCGAAGATTTTGGGTATTAGAGATTTCAAAATCCTAGCTGCAATCACAGGCACTACGGTACATAAGGCTGTATGGGCAGAGCGCAATGTAACAATTACTCAGACAGGCACATCGCAGCTAATCAATGGTTCGGCAACAACTCAGGTATCGCTAAAAGCTGATGATCGTGATTTGGTTCCAGGTACAATTAGATGGCAAAGTATTGCACCAGTACCAGCAGATCCTCAAATTACAGCAACAATTACATCACGTGGTTCTGTGAGAATCACCCTTAGTGGGCACGATAGTAACACAGCACAGTATCGTTATGGTCCAATTATTGGAGCAGTAAGCCAAAATAGCGCAACGTATTATACGATGGATACCTCTAAGCGACGTAATCCCATTAGAGATAGCGGCTTTGCCTCTGCTGATGATGGTATTAAATTAGTTTGTAATCTAGATAAAACTCCATATGGATTTGAGACAATCACCGGCAGTCGTGATTTGTTACCATCGGCATCTACCAGTGATAGAAATGCGGTGCATTTCAGTATGATGCAGCTCAATACTTATGAAACAGATCCTCGTGTTAGGGTAGGATTTTATGATCTATCCAAGCAGGAGTTCATAGTCAGTGCTAATGGTACTGCCGAAATGTCATGGATAGACTATCTGGCTAGAGGTACCAATAATGTATATATAGCTATATTATCTACTTTGTCGGAGACGACAACAAAACCAATACCAGACGATGATTATCCAATGATTCCTTTTCGTTGGGCAATGCCAGCATATGGAGTTGCGTCTAATAGGTCATCAATCATTAAGTTGGAGACTATCAATAACGAATTAGATGAACACAATGTATGGCCAATTTCTGTAAAGACAGGTAGGTTTGACAGGAAGATAAAGATACGGCCTCAATCAGAAGGTCCGATAGTAACCTATATGCGAGACTACCAAGATAGTTATGTTACAGCGTACTATTCTATTCCAGAAGCGATATCCAATAATTGGTCTACCATATATGGACCACCAAATATTGACATCAAAGAAGAAACTCCTATAGTATTAAATGATAGAACTATTCAGGTTAGGCAAGCGCCTATATATATGCAGAAAGAGCCAACTTCTTGGAACTATCCTTCTGACCCAGTAAGGCCAATCTTTACCGTGTTTACTAGAGATAGTTTATCTGCTGCGTGGGTCACGCTTCTCTTAACGGATATAGAAGATTATAATGTTTCGACTGGTGAAATTAAGCTAAAGACGGCATTATTAGGAACTGATCCAAGATTAGTTAAGGTAGATTACACTTCTGCTCACGGTAGTTACTATTTTAAGGGAGTTGATTCTATTATGAATCTTAATCCATATCATGGATACACTTCTTCTTATTTTGGTAAAGCAATATACGTTTACTTACTTCCAGAATTTGTTGTCGATCAACTCGGTGACACCATAGTAGATTCAGTTAGACAACGTTGTATAAAGACTACTGATAGTCCAGATATTTTCAATCCATTAAGCCTTGATTATGATCCATTGGCTATTCAGATCGGGGTCATATACATCATTCCATCAGTGGACATTAATGATCTGACTATGGTTGATGCCAGACGTAGAGGTGGTGGAATCCTCGATGAATACACATTGGCTGAAATTGGCAGATTGTTTGGTGAGGCAACCACAAATTGGGATGTCAGCACAGCTGCTGGAGTTTCTTATCAGAAAGCAGGATTTGTTATCATTAGATTACCTGTACAATTAAAAAATTGGATGAAAGAATCTGAGATTAGAGATGTTATTGATCGCAATATTACTTCTGGTGTTTGGTATGATATAGAAGACTTAGACGGAAACCCTTGGAGCGATGCTTAATGAAACCATTTTTAAGTAGATACATTCAAACACTCTCTTCTAGGGGAGAAGAAAATGTGCAACATATGTTAGCTGAAGCTGTACTTGCTAAGAATGATTTAGATCGTTTAGCTGAACGTTTCAGTGGACAAGATTCATTTTTTACTGGACTTAGTATTAATAATGAACGCCCAGGCGGACAGATATCACCCAACGTTATGAGAATCAATTTCAGAGATGCTCATATAAAAGTGTCGGAACTATATAGATACATTAATAATCTTGATAGCTTCATCAATAACATAAGTATGTTGATGGGTTCAGAAATTCAATCCCTTGAACGTGATATCTCTATGATGGAAAAGATGATAGAGAACTATGCGTTTCTACTTAGTGATAATGGATCTTTTAATTATGGTTTTATCGAAACCTTTAACGACGAAAAGGATCGTGAGTTAGATTTTAATTTTGCAGTTCCAGATCGTGATGGGTTTAGGTTTGGCCCAACTCAATCTGCAGTAGTAAAACAGTCAAGTGGTGTTCTTACTCTAGGGTCTTTTAATCAAGATAAAGTCCACGCCTTATCGATCTCTCTACTGAAGACCAATGTTGGTGCATTTGTAGACGCATCAAATGACATAACAAACTGTTTGACTACTAGCTTTAGTGCAGGATGGAAGGTAGACATTAGCACACCTAGTCCAATTGTGAGCAGCTTACCAGAGGCAAGAGGTGTGACTGGCGCTCAAATGATGTTGGGACTCACCTTGTCAGATAGCGCTCCAGCATCTAGACTTGAGGTTCAGCCATTTGCGGATCGCGCAATACAGATTGTAAGGGTTATTGGATTTCGGGACAAAGATGATAAGGTTGGAGTAGAGCTACTTAGTAGCCCAGTCACCATTGACACTCCTTATGTTTTGAATTTTCCTATGATTAATCTTTATCGTTTCGAAATTCTTATTAACCAACCAACTTACATTAAGAAGTTTCATTATAAAAACCGTGGAGAAGAACTATATAAGCACTTAAACAGATCCATAAAAGACGCTTATCCGAAAAGAAAATACCCTAGAATATCTGGCGGTGCCATTACACGAATGCACATCAACAATATGATTAAAGATTCTGGTTCTGTTAATATCAATAGTTCACCTAGGGTAAACCCATTAAGGAATGAGCGTTTCGTCAAAGATATATCTGACATTAAGATACGTTCTTCTTTGGGTGTTGTATCCCATAAACAAAAAGACACAATCGATACACATATGATCGATTTAGTTTGGCAGTCTACTAGACCCTGGATGGCTAATTTTGCGAATAATGATTTCTTATCTACCAATTCCAAGAATATGTCACAGACAACTCACTTACTGGAATCAGCAATATCCTTTGCAGATAGACAATCTGTAATAACTCCAAGTAGCAGCATCCATCCTGCCAGCGTAAGTGACAAGGCTTATTATTATTCGCTAGGCATTACATATATTGCTTTAAGTGTAGGACAAACATCCAATAAAGGAGTTCACATTTCAAAGCCGTTGCGGTCAAATGGAGATATTGGTCAAATTAGACTTAAGACATCGGAAATAAATACAGTAAACACAAGTGCAGATCTTGATTCTGATTTGATGACTTCTGTTGAGTATTCTATTTCAAATAAATCACGTCCTGAACAGGAAGAGGATTGGATACCAATCCTGCCAGTTGATTCAACATATGTTGATGGAGAAAGATTATTTTTTGATGTAGTTGGACAGGCGAAATTACGTTTCCCCGCTAACAGAAACTATAGAATAGAACTATATAAAAATCATTATAGTTTCGGATTAGATATCAATCGTTCATTTGTCTATTCAAAAGATACAACTAGTATTGTTGGTATTAATTTAGATCCAGGTTTTTATGATTCGACAGATATATTTACTGTATCCTATACACCAACCCTAGACTATACCTTGATAGACCTTTCTTCATCCTTCTCGCTGCCTCCATTAGTGTCTTCACATTCAGACTCAGGGGGAGGAGAAGACTATGTAACCACAGGAGAAAGAAATACTATCAGACTGAGATCTACGCCATATGTAGATTATGATAGAATTCAAACTGAACCATCATATTCTCCAATCGTAGTAACACTTAAAGATGGAACCAATGCAAAGAATTTAACTTTTTATGAAAGCAGTGGATCACAATCAGATTCTCAACAGATTGATTTCTTAGATGATTCTACTGTTTGTTTTTATCATTCAAAAGATTCATTAATCTTTAATCAACCTATCACAGAGAACTTCAGAGTTTATTATCAATACTTAGAAAATAACGTAAGGGTAAGAACAATTTTAAGATCAAATAGTAAACAAATGTCGAACCCTCAAGTTGATTACTGGCACATAAAGGGAAAGACGAGGCGATCCGATAAAGGATCTAGATCATTATGACGCAAGATCAACCGTCTGTAATTCTGTACAGTCAGGCAATGACCATGATTACGGCATTAAACAATGCACACAAAGCAGGGCTACTCCAAACAAGTGACAGTCTTGCCTTGCAGCTGAGAGACATATTAAATAAATATAGACAAGCCGCTGGGAGACCAATGTTGGTTTTTGATACGGTCGAAGAATACGAACCACCAGTCTCCATAAAAATGAACAGACTATGGCAGACACTTCGTAGTGATATTTCTATTCTTCAGCAAGAAACTGATATTTTGCGTGCTGGTTCTGTCTCCTTGTTTAACACTTTACAAGTGGAGACTGCGCAAGCAAAAAACGAAAATGCAGAACTGATGAATAAAATTAAAGTTTTACAACTCTATTCAGATAGTTCGGATCCAAATATTGTTGTTTTTGGTGATGAATTTAATAGCGATAACTTTATAGATCATGATATCAACAGTATTGGCGAACAAGCTTTCGTTGTTGGTGGACAATATTTAAGTTTAACTCCCAAAGGGGATCTAGTTAATGTTTCTACTACTGCTGGGATTAAAATTTTAGATTCTTCCAATGGTATTGCTGGCAATAATCAAGAACTTAATGATCCATCATTGGCTATTGTTAATCCACAAACACAAGAGAAGTATTATTCATTTGTTGGAGAAAATAATAATTCTAATAATCTTTTATCTTTATTGGATGACAATCCTGATTCTTGGTTTGAGTATGAAAGCTATTTAGTATCTAAAGCAGATCGAAATCTGGCTAAGAATTTTAATTTTACCTATTCTATAGGTAATTTTTCTAATGATTTAGAATCAGAATATGATTGGGCTAATGGTCCTGTAGTTTCCAGTGTAAAATACTTGGGCGGCCTCATAGCTTTTGAGAATCGTATTTTGAAATTGGGCCTTGAAATCACACTATCAGAACTTTCAGTGATCAATCGAATCTCATTAAAAACATATGGATTAACTAATAATATTAATCATCCAATTCAGGTTAAGTATATAGAAGTTTCATCTGATGGAGTACAATGGGATAAATTAAGATTAAATTCTGTTTGGATCGCAAGTCAAGCGAATTTAGATTCCACACGTATCGGATCTGATCTTGGAAACATATCTATAGGTGATGCAATATGGTCATTTGATTCTATGAGTGTTAAATTTATCAAAATTTACATTGAACAACCTAGAGAATTAGATGGCATCAACATAGGTCATTTGCATTACGTAGATAACTCCTCAACAGCAAGACCAATAACCATTAATGATGACAGTATCGTTTCGGGTGGGGAGACAGAATCAGTAAGCAGGCTAGAGGGGCCTATACCTCCAATAACTAATCCAATGCGATATCATGATCCGCGTAGTTTTGTGGTTAAAAACCTTCTTCAAAAAAGAGAACTATTTAAGGGAAAACGTTGGGTTATTGGATTAAGAGATATTAATATAGAGCAAGTTAATTATGTTCTAGAGTCCTCTATGGTCACTAAACCATTGAGAGTAAATGGTATAGTTGATCGAGTAACACTAAGTGCGGATGTAGAAATCCCAGAATCATTTGACACTTCTAAGAATTGGGTTGAATTTTATGTATCACCAAACGACGGTTTGTCATGGTTTCAGATTTCTAGGATACAAGATGATACATATGGGATACCAGAAGTTATAGCATTCAATGATCCAACTCCAGAAGCTTTTAGGGATAGGTTTACATCGTACGAAACAGTATCCACTTCTGTGACTGCTTTAAGATTAAAAATAGTTCTCAAGAGACCACAGGATACCCCAACCGCAACTCCGATAGTAAGATCATTTAGATTAAAGGTGCGTAAACAATAATGAGTATTCGTAATGTTCAAATAGAAAGAATAATGGAAGATGTCGTTAGGACATACCTTAACAATGGAGTTAATCCAACTAATTCACAGATTATGAAAATTGTGTCTGAATACTTTTCTCAATTTCCAGCTGGATTACCATTACCACTTCCATTAGTTGAAAATTTCTCTAGACAAAAATCTAATCCTGAAAAGTTTAATGAACTTCTAGGACACATGGCAACAAATCTCGACATTGCATACGAAGTTATCCAACAGGTTTACAACCAAATAGAATTAATGATGTCTACATTCTATTCTCAGTTACAAACACTTCAGACAAAACGTAAACGTCTGGCTACCAAAGTTGAAGATTACTTATTGTCTCAACATAATTCAGAGGGTTATTTTTTTACAATATCAGATAACTTTACTGATACCAGCCTTACAGATTTAAGTCTTACTTCAGCACATATTGATACAGCAAGTGATCAGTGCACCCTTCCCTCGTTGTCGAGTCATACTAAAAGAATTTCTGGAGACTATCTTACGTTAACTAATTTGAATGTTTACGTAGATGGTGTTTTGAATACAAACTACAGAGAGATAAGCCCAATAGCTGGGGCATTAAGATCATCAGAAAATTCTTTTTGGGCCATTGAGATCAATGTATTTAAACCAGTAGAGATCACAGTTGAGGCATCGTTTGCCATTGGTTTTGCAGGAGATACTTTCACTGATGCAGAACCTCAAGTATCACGTATCGAGTTCACACCTTATGGAGTAAAGCCTATTCAGTTGTTTATTAATACAGCAGGAAGGGGAAATTCTAGCAGTAATCCATTTGTTGTGTTCTCAGACTTTGGTAAGAACATTCAATATTCGGCTAAACAAATGACCTTCTCTGATTCTGCACGTCCGATGCAGACTGCTATATTCACCATGAGAAAAAGCGCTGCTGACTACACCCTAGAAGAGGATGGCAAGAGTCTATATAAGTACATATTGGGAGCCAAAGAAATCGCCTTCATTGAGCAGGCTTATGATAATGATGCCATCTTCGTTAGCAAGCCATTAAGACTGCCGACATCTATTAGTGAGGAAGCGGCAATTGATGCCGTTACGTTAGTAACAAAACAGGAAATTCCGTCGGAAACTAGTATACAATATTACATAGCTACTGACAACGGTACACAAAATGCACTTTACGATTTCAATTGGATTAAGATTTCTCCACTAACTGAAGCAGTAGGAGCTAATATCCCAAACGAAGATGGAGTACCACAGAATTCTATTATTAGATTCAATGGAGCAAATGCAGTATCGAAAAACATTAGATCAAAACCAGTAGGCTCAGATTTGCAACTATTACCATTGGACTATAGCCATCTGGATCCAGCAAAAAGAAATCCTACTTCAGTAATGATCCCTGGACAAGACGTTTATCGAATCGCTAAGTTTGAAGATACAGCTTTACACAAAAGCCTATCTCTCGAAGAGGGGGTTAACACAACCAGAATATATTACACAACATTAGACCAATCTGCTATAAGCAATCTAACATTTTGGCAACGCAATATAGACACCTTTAATCGCAGAGCTACCACAGCACCACTAGATGCCACATCAGCACCGACAATTATGACATATGGCCGCATAGATATTGGCAATGATTTCTTTTATGGTGGCAATGTGGGGAGGTCTGGAGCTTCTGTTTACACAGAAACATATCTAGACCTACAAGAAGATAATAAGACTATACTGTCAGAATTTATGAAAAATGATTCATCTTCCAAAACATGGGATGTATTAGTTTTACTTAACGGAAGAGAGGTAGCATGGCTGCCAGCTGGCACGGATAAGAAATTGATACCTTGGGTATTCTCTAAGGGATTAAATCATATTGGCTTAATCATAAATATACCCTATGCGACTACTGCTAATCCCAACCCAGAATCTGGTAGTGTGAAACTTATGAGTGGAGATCAGCTCTACAACTATGGAGTTGTTAAGCTATCAAGTTGGTCTTATATAGACTATTTTGATTTAGAACATAATACCTTTGGTGGGGATTCTCCTAATACATTTACTATAAAAGATGGAGAAATCATTACCCGTCGCGAACCTACAGATAATTTTCGTGTTAATTACAACACAGCAACAAACGTAGTGCCCAACGGTATTAGGTTAAGGGCAGACATTGCTAGATATGATGGCAATTCTTCGGTGACTCCAACCATTAAAGAGTATAGAATTAGATTTGGATATGGTGTATAAAAATGACAACAGTTACTCCTTCAACAGTCTCAGGGATCGGTCGTGTGGGTTCTCCTTTGAATATTGGTGGCATTCAGCTATTGAGCATCGTGGGGTTATTGCGAATGCAATCGGATGTACTAATGTTAAGAGAGCGCATCAAGAAATTAGAGGATAATTCATGACAACAGAATCGCTTTTCACTCAGTTAAGGCAACTACAATTTCGTGGGCCAACTACAAGTGATGACTATAATGCCAGAATAGAAGAGAACTATAGAGATTTAGTTGTCTTATTAAATGATGCACGCATACTACAAGATACAGTCAAAGAGGGGTACGCTAGGGTTATTAAAGAAGAGTTGCAATTAATTAGGGAAATTGAATCTCTTAAATTAAAAGTCACTGCTTTAGAAACTGATAAAAAACAATTTGTTTTCTATAGTTCAGAGTCGATTGATAATGATCGCTTCAATGGAACCATATACGAGGTATCTGCCACGAGTAGGTTAAGTTATGATTCTATGTATGGTCTAACTACTCTACCCAAAGTTGATGGCGCTAGTGTGTCTAGGGTTGCTTTTGTAAATCAAAATGGTGATAAGATCATTCCGTCTGGCCTAGAGACAAGAGTATTACCAATACAGGCTAGTGCGGATAATGGAACTGGATACGTAGACACCTCTGAACCAGCGTTAGCAATGATAGATAAGGCTGGTTTCGTATGGGAACGTAATGTGGTGGTAGACAATCCTAATTATAGTTCTGGTGCGCAAATGTATCTGTATGTGAAGATACCAATTGAACTATTTAGTAGTTTGAATTCTAACGTCTTGAACATTAAACCATTCCCATGCATGGGGATCAATTTGTTAGCAATAGATTACACAACTGCTCCAGATGTGGTAATGGAAGATGCAGATGTGTATACGCCGCTTAACGTAGATCAATTATATGAGGGCAACAGAACTGCTGTAGGTTATGTTCCTCCTGGGTCTTGGGTGTCTTCTACTGATCAGATTATAGACTGTGGCAATAAGGCATTTTATTTTGATCCTAAACCTATTACTGGATTGAGATTACATCTCAAACAAGATAGATTCTACCAAGAAGGTAGTAAGTATATCTATAGTTATGGACTTAGTGGTCTCGATTTGCGATACGATAAATTCCTTTCTACTGGTAGAACACTATTGCGATTTGATGCCCCTTCTGGTTCAACTATATCGACAGTTAGAACAGTGCAACCGGAGATATATAATGTCGATCCAGCTATTCTTCCTGAAGCATTTTCGTATAGGGTTATTTGGGAGACGGCATATGAATCTGGTGTGTACTCTCTTACGCCAGTGGCTCTTTCTAAGAGAGTATGGATAGAGGTATCGCTCAATTCTGTGACAGACGGAGCTTCACCAGCATTATCACGATTAACTGTTACTTACACCTAAAGACTATTACTATATGGTGAGAGAACAAATCTTAAGGAGGCTGTATTTATATGGCAACATTTTATGTGGGCGTTCGGCCCATTCTTCGTGGAAGAAACATCAGAAGCGAATACGTAAACGTTCACAAATCAAGCGCTAAGCAGGTTGGTACGTATTCTCATTACCCTCTATTTGGTAAGGGATTACTTGATGGTGGTCCAGACAATAACCATACTCCTGGTTCAGGTCGCTCGCCTCATGGGCTGAAGCTGACTAGAACATTCAATGGTTCTGGAGATCAGACTAAAGCTAATTCCTTGTCCGATTCTGGACAGGGCGCAAGAATGACAGGCTTTCGTTGGAAGCCTTTAGAATATAAGGGCACTGTTTCGATTTTTAATTCAGGCTATGGTCACGCTGATCGTCGTGGTATTTATTACCAGCTTTATAGCAACGAATCATTTGATGGCGTAACTTCTGCCCAGGTCATGACCAATGTTGGTCACGCTAAGCGTGCAATCGGTGCCACTGGTACCGCTAATACGTTCGGTGCTTTTGATCCATTCGTTAGAAAAGGTGTAGGTTCATCTGCTCTTAACGATCCAGCACACACTGGAGTAACTTACGCTCACAACACCATTAACGAATGGAAGGGCGTGGCTTCGGCCAAAGCGCTCTAACTTAGGGAGGTTAAATATGTTTCAAGGAATTGATGTACCTGACGTATTGGAACGGTCTGTAAAGACCTTCATTCAAAGTGCTCTTTCTATAGTGGTTGCAGCAGGCACCAACTATGTGGATGTAGCAACTTGGAAAGCCGCTGTTGTGGGCGCTGGCGCTGCTGCGCTATCTGCTCTCTATAATGGCTTGAGTAATCTTCGTTCAGGCGACTAAGAAAAATCTGCTAGACTTAACCCAACATTAGCAGCACAAGCGACACGAGGCACGATCCCATCTAAATGGTGGGATCGTGTTTTATTCCCAGAACATTTTTATAGGTTTTCATTACTATTGATGGCTTTGTATAGTGCTATAGTATGAGTCCTCACAACACAAGGAGAGAACATGAAAGAAGATCTTGAAAAGCTTGTCAATGATGGCAAACTGACATCAAAGCTGGCGATTCAATACCTAACGCTATTCGTTGGGGAAGACAATTGGGAAGAACACCTAAAAGTTTTGTACGCAAGGCTACAAAAGAAGTTGGGTAGCAAAGCAACAGAGCACTTCCGTAAACAGGTTGCATGCACGATCATGTTTCCAACACATGAAAGAAATCTTGACTTAAGACAACCATGCAAAATTCTTTTTGCTGTCGATAAGTTTGAACAGTTTAATGATGCAGATTGGTTTGAGCGACTACGTGAAGTAGCACGTAAAGATTTAATGATTCAAGAATTTAGATCAAAACTTTTAGATCTTGGTATCATTGATCCAATAGAATATCAACCATATTGTCGGCAAGCGTTTAATTGGTTGTTCGAAAAAGCAGAGGCAGCGGGAGAAGTAAACACAGAAACAAAGGAAGCAGTTACAAAAAGCATGAAAAATGTGGTTTATAGATATGGTGGTATGGTAGTCTCTAACCTATTCACTCGTCACCATGATAAGGTAGACAAAGTAGTAAATTGGCGAACTGGATATTTCGTAGAAAGAGCAATCTTTAATGCGTACCCTAATCCAGAAACCATTTTGAAGATCAAACAAGCGGAGATTTTAGAATCACCACAGAGATTAGTTAAACAAATAAATAATACAGATTCGTAGGAGAAAGCATTCAATGACATTTTTAAGTAATGGGTTTTTGTCAGAGTACAAAAACAAGAAAGTCAACTGGGGATTCGCGTCCGGTCCTAACAGTATTGGCGAGGTAACGTACAGACGCACGTACAGTCGAGATGGTGAGGTGTGGTGGGAAACGGTCCAAAGAGTTGTCGAAGGCACATACAACATAATTAAAGAGCATTGTAGACACAATCACATTCCCTTCAAGAATGAGTTGGCCACACTCGATGCTGAAACAATGTTTGATTTGATTTTTAACTTTAAATTCTTACCTCCAGGGAGAGGGCTTTGGGCAATGGGATCTTCATTCATCAAGGAACGTAGCACCGGCATGCCGCTCAATAACTGTGCCTTTGCAAGCACGGAGTTTCTTCATGAAGATCCTTTAGCTCCATTTCTATTTATGTTTGATGTGTCAATGCTTGGTGTTGGTGTTGGTTTTGATTTGAAGGGTGCAGGTCAAATTGCATGGAACGCAAACTTCAATAATGGGAAATTTAATTACGTAGTGGAAGATAGTCGTGAGGGCTGGGTAGATTCTTTTAAGGTTCAACTTGAATGGGCCTTAGGTATTCGTGAAGATATGCCAGTGTTTGACTATTCATTGATTCGTGCAGCTGGCGAACCTATTAAGACTTTTGGCGGTGTTGCTCCTGGAGCAGGACCGCTTATTAATTTGCACGACAAGATTTTTGAACTCGTTGGAGTTCGTAATGGCGACAAGTTTACATCTTCTGACATTACAGATGTCATGAATCTTATTGGTGTGGCTGTTGTTTCGGGTGGAGTTAGACGTACCGCACAGATTGCTTTTGGTGAAAGTGACGATAATGAATTTCTGAATATTAAGAATTATCAATTACATCCAGAAAGAATGGATTACGGTTGGGCTAGTAATAACTCATTGTTTATGAAAGTTGGAGATGATTACTCTCAATTCTCACAACGCATTATCGACAACGGTGAGCCTGGATTCTTATGGCTAGAAAACGCCCAGAACTATGGTCGCATGATTGAGTCTCCTAATCACAAAGACTACAGAGCAAAGGGTGCAAACCCATGTAATGAGCAGACACTAGAACACATGGAAGTGTGTTGTTTAGTCGAGACATTTCCATACCATCATGAAACCGTAGAAGAATTCCAAAAGACATTAAAGTATGCGTACATCTACGCCAAGGCTGTTACTTTGGTTCCAACACACTGGAAAGAAACCAATGCTGTTATGTTGCGAAACCGTCGTATTGGTACTTCTGTCTCTGGCGTTGCTCAATTTGTTACTTACCGTGGTAAGAGAGAATTAATCCATTGGTTATCAGAGGGATATAAGACAGTTGAAAAGTATGATAACATCTATTCAGAGTGGCTGTGTATTAGAGATTCAATCAAGAAGACATCAGTAAAACCATCAGGAACCACAAGTCTTGTTGTGGGCGCTACACCAGGTGCGCACTATCCAACGGATCGTTATTACTTGCGTAGAATGCGTTTCGTTCAGGGTCATCCAGATTTGCCAGCAATTGAAGCAGCTGGTTACACTGTGGAGAAGGCGATCCATGAACCCAATACTATGATCGTTGAATTCCCCGTTGTCGGAGATGAAGGTGTACCAGTAGAAAAGGAAGTAACCATCGAAGACAAGATGTCAATCGCAGTATTGTTACAAAAGTACTGGGCAGATAATCAAGTTAGTTGTACTGTTACATTTGATCCATCATCAGAAGGAGAAAAGATAGCCCCATTATTATCTAAATATGATAGTCAACTCAAGGGTATCTCTTTCTTGCCATATCCAGAACAAAGTTCCTATGTTCAGATTCCTTACGAGTCGATTACTAAGGAAGTATACGAAGCTAGAATTAAGGAATTAAAGCCTATTGAATGGGTAAAATCCACACATGATCAGTCAGATATGTTTTGTGATGGAGCAGCTTGCGTAATTAATTTAAAATAAAATCAGAATGATGTATAATGGGGGTTAAGGTTATGTGCCTTAGCCCCCATTTCTATTACTAATAATACTAGGAGATAAATTTATGACTACTGTTGCTTGGCCTCCCACTAATTATCCGTTCCCGAACGGAGGCCCCAATCCGCGCACAAGCGCAACTGTAATGGCTCCGTATCATTACGATGACCATAATGATACCAACAATGCTATTAACTCACTTGTTAATCAGATTGATGTATACGATAGACTTGCTGTCAATGCATCTGGATCTGGACTTATACCGATCGATCTAAACAAAGCTAGATATCATTCTGTCCTCATGACGGGTAATGTAACTGGTTTTGATATTCAAAACTTTGTAGTCTTACCTGAAAGCGGTGAAGGTCTATACATAGGAGCTAATGCTTTTACTCTTATTCTTAACACTGGAACTTCTGGTGGCTTTACTGCTACATGGGACTTACAGATAAATGGAGGAGGCACAGCTATTAGTTGGCCTAACGGTGCTCCCCCTAGTTTAAATATGTTAGCCAATAAGGTTCACGTACTCAGTTTCCATTGGATGGTATACGGTTGGTTTGGCTATGTGAACGCTGAGGAAATGGGGTAACCAATGCCTGGACTTCCCGCACGTGGGGGTAACTCCACTCCATATGGCAATATGGTTAAGCTAAAAAATATGATAGGGGCTACGAATGGTTATGATACCCTTCTAGAAACTCCTTTAAAGATTTCACAAAATATGTCTAAAGTATCTTTATGGGGTAAGTGGTATCGTGGAGGACTTCCGTGGACAGAAATTGAACCAAACAGTGTTGCTGGCAACAGACCAAATGGTTACAATTTCACAAAAGGAGATACGTGGATTAACGCAGCCATTGCGGCAGGACTAAATGTTGTTTTGAATTTAGGTACATACACACCAGACTGGGCGCGCAGTGGGCATGGTGGTCTTGGCGGTGTGCTAGGTATGATATCCACAGCTAATCCACCTGACACCGCACATGAGACAGACTGGCAAGATTACGTATATTACACGTCGAAAAGATATATGGCATTGGGTGTTCGTTATTTTGAAATATGGAATGAACCTAACTTAAGTAACTTTTGGAAAATCGGACCAGATCCAGTAAGATTTGCTACCTTATTAAAATTAGCTTACGATAAGGTTATGCAAGCCGCAACAGAGCTAGGAGTAACAGCTTATGTGATTACTGGTGGTTTAGCTCCAGCTAGTAATCCAAATAATTGGAGAGCAGATATAACCTACACTCCTAACAATGTTAATGGCACAGCTGATTCCGTTATGTCTGGTGGAGTCTACTACACAGCAGTCGCCCAAGGCATAAACCATCCCCCTCCTAACGCTACGTATTGGAGAGTCGGAGGCAAGCGTCCTCCATATACTTTCATGCAGCATGTCTATAGCGCATTAGATACAGCGTATGGTGCAGGATATAGACCCTTTGATCACGTAGGCCATCATCCTTATCCTCCTATTGACGCAGGCCGTGCTGTGTTGTTGAACTCTCAGGGAGGCGGATATGACTGGGATAATAATCCATCATCTAATGCATTCTGGAGTGGAACAAGAGAATTGCGTAAGGTCATCCTAAATAATGAAACGTCAGTAAGAGCAAAGACGGTTAAAATCATTGCCACTGAAGCTGGCATTCCGTCCTTTACTTACACGACACCATATAATACTGCTACAACTCCAGACCTAGCTCTCGATTGGCCTACCTTAGATGCTCGTCAAAGAGAAGTTAATCTTGAGTGCATTAATGTTTGGTTTAATGACTTCCGTAGTTTTGTGGGTCCATTCATTATGTTTAAGCTTAGAGATAGCCAGACGTATGCGAACAATGCGGATCCTGAAAATTGGGGTCTCTATAGAGATTGGGGGCATTATGATTTTGGTATAGATGATAAACCTATTATTAATTCTCTCAAATTAGAGGGGGATGCTACATATGTTGCTGACGCAAACTTTGTATTCTCACAAAGCCCCACTGCACAAAATGCAACAACTATACCTAATACCATTGCTGGGATCGGAACACTGCCTGGACCCACTGTCGTTGCACCTCCAGCAATTACCATTGGGACACTGCCCCATGCTGTCGCTGGAGCAAGCTACAGTCAATCGGTAGCTTCATGGGTTTCTGGAGGTACTGCTCCATATACATGGACCACTACCGGAGGACTCCCAGCGGGATTCTCCTTGGCTACTGATGGTACGATTTCTTCTGCTAACGCAACAGCTGTGGGAACTGTTAATGTGAATCTTAGGGTTGACGCTGCATCTGGTGGCTTCGCCACAGCTTCATTTAGTTTCGTAACAGACGCTAGTGGCGCTAGAACAGGCGTAGACCTCGCTAGATATGTAGGCACAACAACATATACTTCTACTCATTACTACAATACCTCTGGCGCATATGTGGTTAATCCACTATTTGGCACCGCAGTAGACCCAGTAGCTAATCGTACCGCCATTACTTCTAATGGATCTACTGGTGCAGTAGATGTATGTCTAGCTATGAGTCCAGATGGAGAAATGTACAATTCGAATCCTGGTGTCATTATGTTTGGTATTGCAGCAACAAGAACTGCTGGCACTTCTTATACATATATTAATGGCCAAACACTTAATACTTGGAACTTACCTGGCACAACCTTTAGGGTTGCAGCAAATCAACCACCTAGGTCCTTCCAAGTTGGCGGCACGTACAGTCAAAACACTAGTGCTCCAGATACTCTTTTTGCGCTCACAAACGCAACAGCTCCAGTGTTATTTTTCAATCTTGATGGCAATGCATCAAATCAAAACCAAGGAACATACGTGTCTGGAGCGTCTAATGGTGGCTTTGGTACTGTTTCTGCTAGTCCAACTAAATATGGCTGGTATTGTCATGGCATCAGACTTAATACATGTGGCGCAACTACTGCAGTGGTACGATCAGACAACATTAGAGGCGTTGCTAGTTCTAGTGGGTTAGATTCAAATGGTGTTGCTAGAACTGAAAGTTTTAATTTCCAAAAGTTAGGTATGCTTACAGGCACTACAATTCCAGACAATGTAATCTACGAAAGTACAACTACGCTAGCATCACAGTCTGCATCTGGAGCAGTATGGCAAAGCCAACCAACAACGGCTACTTGGTATCTTACTATTAACTGTTTCGACACACGACATGGTATGGGATGTTATCAAGGTGGACATGGGTATATTCGATCCGGTAGCTCCTTCACTCGTTGCAATACGGCTATTAACATTGAGGCTGGAGGTTCAAACAGCACTACATCTGGTTCATGGATTGTCGTAGGTGATTCCGCAAGCGGCGAAGATCAAGTCATCTTCAATAACAACAGTAAAGATATTGTGATAAACAACAATAGTGGCGTCAATGCTACCACAGGACTTAAGTTTCTTGCCAGCGTGCATCTCTTTGATGCGTACGGGACAACAAGCACTTCTGCAGGAAGAAGCATAGTCTTTGCGCATGATTCTACAGATAGACCAATTGCAGCGGAGTCAGCTAAAGTGTATAAATTCACTAACCATAAAGCCATTACGCCAACACAGTATGTTGTCGATTATCAAAACGGCTCAGTATTAGGTAGATACACTACGTTCGTCATGAATGGTTCCGTATCGACTTGTCGCTGGAGTGGATTATCTGCTGGAACAAATGTTCCATTAAAGTGCACATTGAGCGAACAAGCTGCTATTACAGGTGTGTGGACAAGGGTAGGAGTATTAACATAAAAACTCTTGCATTTGAAATATCACATGGTATGATTTTGTTATGACAACCAATGAAACAATCAAACACACTCTGCCCGTGCTCGAAAACGGTTATGTTGAACTCGTTGAATTAATGGGTTCCGATCTTTCTGTTGCCAATGCTGCCAGAGCATCTTTTGCGAAGAGAAGTCATTCTTTTAGTGAAGCAGATGCAAAACTTGTGCGCTTTTTGGCTCGTGAACAGCACTCATCCCCATTCCGTCACGCAATGCTTACCTTCGAAATTAAAGCCCCACTGATGGTTGCTCGACAATGGTGGAAATATGTGGTAGGAAGCGATCACACGATGGATGGATGGAATGAAGCCAGCCGTAGATATATTACGATGGAGCCAGAGTTCTATATTCCTGACGCAGACCAATGGCGATTAGCGCCAGAGAACAAGAAACAAGGGTCTGGAGGTCCAGTAGAAGACGGTAAGGGATTTGAGTTAACACATCGACTAATGATGCGCATCTCCCAATCACTACAGGATTACGAAGACGCTATGACAGCAGGGGTAGCTCCAGAGCAGGCACGGTTATTCCTGCACGCATACGCCATGCACACCAACTGGTGGTGGACGTGTTCGCTACAGTCAGCAATGCACTTTGTGAATCAAAGACTCGCTGAAGATGCACAATCAGAGATTCAAGAGTACGCTAAAGCAATCAGGGATTTAATGCTCCCTCATTTTCCTGTATCAATGGAACTTTTAGTAGATAGGGAAACAAATTGAAAGTACTAGGAAATATTATTCACTTTTTGCAAGTTGCATTTGTATGCGGATTCTTGTCGTTTTGGTCTGGAGATGTGAGACGAAACGCTAAAGAACTTGCAAAGAATTGGCAGTACCTATTAGTGACGTTAGTTGCTACTATCATGATGGGCAGTGCTATACTCATAGGAGTTTTGTGGTGGTAGACCGCAATCTAAAATGGATGGAGCTAGCATATGCTGGAGCTAATATCTTTTCTACTTGTGCTAAGAGGCAATACTTTTCTGTCATTATCAGTTCTGACGGTAGGGTTGCTGGGACGGGCTATAATGGTGGTCCCAGCGGTACGACGCACTGTGTAGACGGAGGATGTCCTCGTTATGAAGAGCAAAGCGATAGTGGTACAACGTATGATAATTGTATTGCTATTCATTCAGAGGCCAATGCTATAATGTTCTCGAACTACAGGGATCGTGAAGGTGCTAGTCTGTATGTAAATGGCTCACCGTGCTTTTCTTGCGCTAAACTTATAGCCAACTCAGGAATTAAAACTGTATACTTTATTAGTGACTCTTCGTACAAACAGGAGGAAGATGTTATCTTATTTTTAATTAATAGTAAAGTTAAGCCTATCAACCTAGGAGAACACTTTGCCAGCAGGTAAGTGCAACTACATTGTTTTGTATACCAACGAAAGTCAGGTATACTCAAGTGCGTCAAAAGACATTGCGTTATCATCCCCTCCTCCAGAGGGAACATCCTTAGAGGATAAGAGAATTCTTTTTATTACATACCAACCTGACGATGAAATATTGTCAGTTCACCCACTTCCCCAGGAGGAAGTTCTAAATGCAGCAATCAAACAGAAACCAACCAAACCACCAAAGGGAAGCGAACTCGAAGAAGAAAGTGACCCTGAGACTTGACCATGACGAGGTAGCAGTTATCTGGAAGAAAGAGAATTGGGATCATATGATTATGGTCTATGAAACTCTTGCTAAAGAAGCATTACCTGGAGACGAAAAGTATTGGTTAGAGTCAGCAAATTGGGTTAAGAGTTGGATCGCAAAGGCCAGGAAACATGTTCCGAGATCAGCATAAAGCGAAAGCTTATAGCACTATAGCTAAGGCTATGGGTAAGACGATTGATTGGATGGTTACATTTGCGATAGAGTTAGACGAAAAGAGAGTAAAGCTACAAGCAATTTCTCTAAAGTTATCTGGCAAGCATCCCACTTTTGTGCAGTACGCCAATCGATTGATTGAGTTTATTGATGAACCATACATTGTCGCAGCCTACAATAGATATGTTATGCTGGTGGAATCTGGCCTAGAACCATCAACAGCATTCCATATGGTGACAAACTTATGATAGATCTTTGTGTAGTAAACTATAAGACGCCACAACTGTTGTCTCGCTTGTTGGAAACATTGCTTTTATCCGATGGAAATTGTGACTTTAGACTCTACGTGGCAGACAATGGATCAGAAGACAATAGTGTTATAATATTAGAAGATTGGAGTAAGAGATATGACATTGAAATTGTCCAAAACAAAAACATTGGTTTCTCAGCTGCCTGCAATAACCTTGCGTCCAGAGGTAACGGAGACATCATTGCCCTTCTTAATGCTGATGTTTGGTTTACTAATTCGCACTTAGCACAAGTTCAAGCTGCTTTTGACTGTGATCCAACCGTATCGATTCTTGGACCTAAACAGCGTGACGAAATGGGGAGAGTTCGTCACGCTGGTATCTTCGGCACCAATGAGCAACCCCGACATAGGGGGTGGGGAGATGAAGATAAAGAAGATATAAAATATCGTGATCAAGTAGAAGCGGTTACCATATCTGGATCGGCATATTTCGTTAGACGTAGCGTATGGGAAGACTTAACGCACTGCCCTGTATATCAAGATCTATTTCCAGAAGCACTTGGAGCTTTCTTGCCAACACCGCATTATTATGAGGAGACTTTTTGTTCTTATCATGCAAGACACCATGGCTACAAAGTAGTGTATGATGGTACTATATCAATAGGACATAGTTGGCATGCCTCATCCAGTGTTGGTGAGGCAGAAAAGTATTTAGATATAAGTCGTAATCTTTTCCGTCAAGCTTGCGATAAGCATGGTATAGCGAGGGATTAATATGAGAATTGGCATCGTTGGAACACATGGTGTAGGAAAAAGCACACTAGTATCTCAGTTAGCTATGCTACTGCGGATTCCTCCAATAGAAGAACAAGCAAGAGTGGTGCATGGTGAGGGTTTTGAGCTTAACGAAAAGGCAACCATGTCAACGCAACTATATATGCTATTCAAACACTTCAACAAAGAGGATACGTTTAAGTCTTTCGTTAGCGACAGAACGCCGCTAGATTACATTGCCTACGCTAGTCTCAGAAATAGGCTTACAAAGATTGAACAGTATTTGTTTTGGGAAATGCGCCAATATGCATTGACGAGAATGAATCTCTATGATTTTATCGTCTACGTTCCGATTGAATTTGGAGTAGAAGATGATGGAGTGCGAAGCATGGACGAATCGTTTAGATCTAATATCGATAGCAAGATTCAAAACCTGCTTGGCAGTATTAATAACACTATTGTTACGGTAACAGGAAGCGTTCAAGATCGTCTGGATCAGATTGCTTCTGCGATTTCTTCAAAGAAATCTTGAAAAAAGACTTGCAATCCATATTGCAGTCTGATATAGTAATCATCAGTACCAAAGGGGTACTGATTCCTTACCAAGGAGAAGAACAAATAATGAGTGCAAATAAGTTTCGTTATTACGAAGTCAGCAATACGGCTATCGTAAAGGCAAACAACATGACAGACGCACAAGCGTTGGTTCGTGGTCGTAAGAATGTTACGGGACAGATTTTGGCTACTGACGTAGACGTTACTCGTCTCTCAGCGTCAGAAGCTCAGTCTTTTATCTCTGAGTAATTCAGTATTCAATTTATAAACTAGAGAGAGAAAGGGAGGGAGTCTTTATTGGCTTCCTCCCTTTGCCATTATTATGTTGATTACAAATCTAATAGGAACCAGCACTCATGGCCATATCAATAGGGTTATTGATTACGTTAATGATTTCTCAGATGTAGTTTGCTATACAGACTATGCAACAAATTCAAATGCAGCAGAGTACGCCTACGAAATGGGTGTAAGCGCAGTAAAAATTACACGCAAAATGCCACAAATGCGTTTTGTATACGAAATCGCATGGGAACACGTCTGTAGAGCAGGAGCATCGGAAAATGATTGGATATTAAGTGTCACTACTGATGAATTACTGCATGGTATAGGGGATTTAAAATCCATATTATCGTATGAACCACTACCAATTTTGATACCAATATGTGGTTTATATGATAACATAAAGAATATGATCAAAAGTGTTTACGAACCTAGATTATTTCCTTTTCGTTATGGCGGTGCTGCATTTTGGCAAGAAACAATTTGGCCAGATTACGTATCAGTTATGACAAGACGTAGGAGACGTATGCACGATAATCTGATATTGCAGATTACCTCTATTGACACAATAAACGAGTACGAAGGATTTGAATGCGACTTTTATGCACAATGATTACACACAATGAAGCGGATAGATATTTGCAGTCTTGTATTAAAGAGCTTCAGCGATACGCTTCATATATCTACGTAGTAGATGATCAATCTACTGACAACACTACGGAAATATTAAGAGATCTTGAAGTAGACTACGAAATAAGGCCAAAAACAGTGCCTAGCTTTGTTGAGGCCGAAGGATTGTTTAGGCAGTACGCATGGGATAAACTTGTCGAACGCGCCTACCCTTGGGAAAGGGATTGGATTCTTTCTATCGACGCTGATGAGTTCCCAATAGGAGATTTAATTTCTACAATTGAGACCTTGGAAAAGTTCGATGCGTCGGCAGCGAATCTTAAGATTCATGAGATATGGTCAACCGATCCAATAATGAAGAGGGTTGATGGATTTTGGGATACCATTAAGGGTGTTCGTTTGTGTCGCTATCAGCATGGAGATCAATCATTTAGATCCGAAGGGATGGGCTGCGGTAGCGTACCAAGGTATGGCTATCAGAGGGCTTTAGATAATCAATTCAGTTTTCAGTTAATGCACTTTGGATACGCAGACATTAAAGATCAAGAATTAAAATATGAATTTTACTCTACCAAATTAGATAATGGTCACAATAATCAACATATCGAATCAATTCGCAAACACGGCGAACTCATCTGTATGCCAGGTCATATGCCAGAAGTGTGGAGAGGAATCAAATGAAAGCACCAGTAACAGTCTGCATTAGTACTTTTGGAGATTACAAATGGTTTGAGTTAGCTAAAACAAGAGCGCTTAAGTCAGTACAGTCTCAAACTATTGAGCCAGAAATTATTATGTATCATCACGATACTTCTTTAGCGTTTGCTCGTAACGAAGCAGCGAAGAAAGCTAATACAGAGTTCTTAATATTCTTAGATGCTGACGACGAGTTAGATTCACACTATGTCGAAGCTATGCTAACTGGCACAACTGATGTTAGACAGCCTGCAACACTAGGCATAGTAAATGGCATAGAAGATGACTTTCCAGTGGTCATACCACAGCGAGATCTCATGACTTCTAACTATATAGTCATTGGCGCAATGTGTAAACGAGAACTGTTTGAATTTGTTGGTGGATTCGATGACTATCCTGTCTTAGAAGATTGGGCGTTGTGGATCAAAATGCACTTAGTTGGAGCAACAATAGCTCCAGTATCAGAAGCAATTTATAGAGTACATGTGAATCCTGATAGCAGAAATCAAAATCACGCATTACATGGACAGGTATACTCCATGATTCGAGCACGTTTTGGGAGTAAGCCATAATGAATGTAAGTGTACTGTTAGCTTATAGATCTGATGGCGGACATAGAGATAGATTGTGGGAATGGAACGAAAAGCGTTGGAGAGGGATCTTTCCTTCATACGAAATTGTATTAGGCGAAGACGATAGTGAAGTATTCTCTCGCTCGAAAGCCAGAAACAATGCAGCGAGTAAAGCAAGTGGAGATATTTTTATTATCGCAGACACGGACACTACATGCTCTACTAATCAAATAATTGAATGTCTTCGACGCACAACAGAAAACACATGGACAATGCCGTATCAGATTTACTACAATTTGTCACAAGAATCCACTGAATCACTACTCATTAAAGACCCCTTAGCGCCAATGCCAAAAGAAAAAGACTTCACATACGAACATAGAGTAGAAAGTAGTCCGGCAGGCATTTTGATTATGTCACGAGAAATTTTTGAATCAGTTGGTGGATACGATGAAAGGTTTAATGGGTGGGGTTTCGAAGACAATGCATTCTTCAATACAGTGAAGGAACATTTTGGTCCACCACTAAGATATCCAGGTTACTGTTTGCACATGTGGCATCCGATTGCGCCTGGTACAACTTTTGATTCTCCAACGATTTTACATAATCGTGATTTATACTATAATGAATACGTAATCAATAGACCGAAACCGAAAGGAACAAAATGAATACTATTGGAGTAATTGGATTAGGCAAATTGGGTTTACCGTTTGCTCTTTTGTTGTCAAAATACAATCAAGTTATTGGGTATGATAAAAATTCAACAGTTGTTAATTTACTTAATCATAAAATCTCACCGTACAATGAGCCACAAGTTCAAGATCTATTAATTAATACAGATCGTTTTGTGGCAGTAGAAGATGCCACACAGCTTAGACGCGCTTCTATCGTTTTTATCGTAGTGCCCACGCCTAGTGACAGTAATGGAGCGTTTTCAAATAAATACATCTTGGCAGCATTAGAGGAGATAGGAAAAAGCTGTGCAGAACTAAAGACTGTAGTAATATGCAGTACGGTAATGCCAGGTTCTACTTCTGAAATTCTTAAACCAGCTTTAGACAAAGCGGCTGGTCGCAATATTAATGTAATGTACAGTCCAGAATTCATTGCATTGGGTAGCATCGTAAGAGACATGCAACAGCCTGACATGCTATTGATTGGTTTTGATAATGATCCTGCTGAACTCTGGAACAAAGATCTAAATCAAGTCATCCAAATATTTCAAATGATCCATACCAATACAAACAAAAAACCAGAAGTATGTATCATGGGCACTAAACAAGCTGAGCTTGCAAAGATCGCTATCAACACGTATATCACAATGAAAATCGCTTACGCTAATACGATTGGTTCGATAGCCTCAAGAATGGGTATTAAGTCTGACAAAATCCTTAACGCAGTAGGATCAGATGGTCGTATTGGTAAGAAGTATCTTAAATCTGGTCCATCATTTGGTGGTCCATGTTTTCCTCGGGATACCGTTGCGTTTGCACGAGTTGCTAGAACATATAACGTATCCGATAGCTTAGCTAAAGCTACTGATGAAATCAACGAACAAAGAGTTAATGAAATTGTTCATAAAATCCTAGAACATGAAGGCCCTTACGGTCTTGTTGGTGTTTCTTATAAAGAAAACACTGATGTGCTAGATTGTTCTCCAACATTGCGAGTAGCTCAATCTCTATGGGATAGATATCAGACGCCAGTGTACCTATATGATCCCTTGATGTCTGATGGGATGAAGGATCACTTTGGTGAAGGATCAATGGTGGCTGATGATTTAATTGAACTTTTTAATAAGACCAAAACAATTTTTGTATTTGCTGCAGACGATAACCTAAAAACACAACTGCTTACAGCCAAAAACAATACAATCATTAACTGTTGGGGAATGTTTTAATGATTACATTTAGTCCATTTGGTTTCCATGGAAGATTGGGCAATCAGTTATGGCAGTTGGCTTCTACTGCTGGCATTGCTAGTAAGGCGGGGCAGAATTTTGTACTACCAAACTGGGTGTATAAGAAATACTTTTCAGTACCAGAAAAACACTTTCGAGATCCACCATACAGCCCAGATGATCACCCAATAGAAGCACACAACACTAGATATGTCGAACACATGCATCCATCTGCTCGTCCGTATATGCAAGATTACAGATTGTGGTCACATATGTCTAACACCATTAAACAATGGCTGCAGCCTTCCGAGTTAGCCGAAGAGCATATAGCTTGGATCAATCAATTTCCGAAGCCAATACTCTCTCTTCACGTAAGACGAGGAGATAACGCTAATGAAGGCGATTGGAAAGCAGCGTATCATCCATTAAGGCCCATGAGTTACTATCGTGAAGCTCTAAGTATGATGGAAGGTAAATATAAAACTCTTGTTATCTTTTCTGACGACCCACAGTGGTGTAGGGAAAACTTTTCTAACCTTAATGCAGAGTTTTATGAAGGTGTTTCGAGACCAAAGGAGCACGAGCCTGATTTCACTACCGCACCTGTTCTTGATTGGATTGATTTGCAAATGATGTCTAAGTGTGACTATCATATTCTATCGAACTCTACTTATTCTTGGTGGGGTGCATTCTTATCAAACGATAAGAATCCAATTTATCCATGGCCATTCTTTGGACCTGCGCTACAATACATAGACGCAACACTTCTATTCCCCAACCACTGGACACGACTACCACACGGAGAAGCTTAAATGTTAATGGATTTACCACAATTGGCAATGAAATATAATATGGATATTCGCGGAGTGCTTCATTGTGGAGCACATCTCGCAGAAGAAGCCCCCATATATCATGCGATGCGAGTTACACCAGTATGGTGGGTAGAAGCTAATCCGTTAGTTTTACCTAAAGTTGATCAGATTATTAGATTATTCCCAGATCAATTGCTGATTAGCGCTCTTATCTATAGTAAAGATAATGAATATATTGATTTCAACATCACCAATTATGATGGTATGAGTTCGTCCATCTTAGAGTTTGGAACGCATCCAACATTTAGTCCTGACACTGTGTTTGAGCATAAAATCAAATTGAGGACAACTACAATTGATACGTTGGTTGCTGATTGTTTTGTTGAGGCCAATTTTTTGAATATGGATTTACAAGGGGCAGAACTTCATGCATTATCTGGTGGAGTTGAGTACCTTGCTCAGGTAGACTACATTATGACAGAAATCAATAACGAAGAAGTATACCAAGGATGTGCAAAAGTAGATCAACTAGATGCACTGCTTACTGACTTCACTAGAGTAGAGACATATTGGGTTCCCGGTCAAGGCTGGGGAGATGGCCTATACGTAAGGACTTCTCTGCTGTGAGATTTAAATTCGTAACAACAGGATGGACATGTGCGCAGTTTATGGAAAAGACATTGAGTTCTATTGAGGCTCAAACTTTAACAAATTGGGACATTGGTATAGTCTACGATCCTTCATCTGATAATGGTGCAGAGATTATTGCTAATTGGTGCGCACAAGATCCAGAACATAGAATCTGTCAAATTAATCAAGAGCAAAAGTTTGGTCCACGTAATCAATACGAGATCATTCAACAGCTAAATATCCAAGATGATGATATTGTCATCTTTCTTGATTTAGATGGTGATCAATTAGCTACTCCAGATGTTTTAGAAAAGTTAAAAGCCGCGTACGATGAAGGATATCTCGTAACCTACGGTCAATTTAGAGCGGTTCCAGATTACGGAACTAGTGGAAAAGCCGTCCCATACCCTCAGCATGTCATTGATAACAATAACTACAGAGAGTTTATTCTTAGTGGCGGGGGATGCTGCTTTAATCACCTAAGAACTATTTCTGGAAAAGTAGTCAAAGCAATACCAGTTACCAACTTCCAATGGCCAGATGGTCAATGGTATTTAACAGCTCAGGATTATTTATTCATGGTTGCGGCTATAGAACTTACTGGAGGTAACTATAAGTGCTTCGATGAGGTATTATTAAACTACAACCATGATAACCCATTAGCAGACAATAAGGTTCATGGTTTGCAAGCTAGAATGGGAACTCAACATTTCTTACATCGTGAACCATACATCAAAATTTTCTAAGGAGAAAAATGCCACTTTATCTAGACGCAGAAGAAAGACGAGTAGTACTTGCTGAGTACGGTAAGCGTTATGATCTCAAGGTTTTCATTGAGACAGGAACAAATGATGGCGGTACGCCTATGTTCTTAAAGCATCAATTTGAACTTATTTATACAATTGAATTAGGAATGAGACAATGGCAGGAAGCCGTAGCAAAGTTTGCTCTGTATCCACACATTCATGCTCTTCAGGGCGACTCAACTTACGTTCTTCCAGAAGTGCTTGCTCGTGTAGTGGAGCCAGCTTTGATCTGGCTTGACGGCCACCATAGTGGTGGTGATACTGCCCATGGAGAGTTAGATACACCCGTAGTGCAGGAGCTTGAGGCACTATTTGCGGACAAAAACAGACATGTTATTCTCGTAGATGATGCTCGTATTTTTGGCGGCGGTCCAGAACACGATGACGAGCCGCACTATGCTGACTATCCGACGCTAGATTGGGTAGAGCAGACTGCCATTAAAAATGGCTACAGTTATCAACTGAAGGATGACATTATCAGGCTGGTTCCAAATGAAATTAAGTGACTACGCCTTTGATGAATATTCACAATTTGGCGAAGACGGTATGGTTGAAGAGATATTTAATCGTATTGGTGAAGAATCGCGAGTGTGTGTTGAGTTCGGTGCTGCAGATGGTAACTCTTGTTCTAATACTAAAAAGCTTTGGAAGAATGGATGGGAAGCCCACTTGATTGAGGGAGATACGAATCTCTTCCAATTGCTACAAAAGACAACAGAAGCAGTTAAAGAATGTTATGTATATCAAGGGATGGTTCAGCCCGAAGGTAACCAATCAATAGATAACTTTTTATTACATATTGATAAGCCAATAGATTTTATGTCAATTGATGTAGACGGTGCAGATTATCTCATATGGAAACATATGCAACTCAAACCGAGAGTAATCTGCATTGAATACAATGAGTCAATTCCTCCTCACATTTCTTTATATCAAAGTAATGTCCATGGTTATGTTGGATCTTCAGCTAAAGCTTTTGTAGAGCTAGCAAAAGATAAAGGTTATTTTCTTATTGGAATGAATAAAGCTAATCTATTCTTTGTAAGCACTGCTGAGTATGGACCATTTGGCACGCTAGAAACAGAACTGAATCAACTATTTCCATATGAAGACCTAGCATATGTTTCTACGAGTTATTCTGGCAGACCATTTATAGTCGGAACCCCCCCTTGGGGAGTGAGTGATGATTATTTCGTAGATGAACTTAGTGGAGATGATATTTATATTATTGGATCAACTGCAAATATCGTTGCGGCACTTGAGGCTAAGTATAGAAAATCAGTTTGTTTTGTAGGACAAAATTGGGACTGCGCTCCGTCTCAAAAAACAGACATAGGTATTGCATCGTATGAAAGAGTGTTTAAAGATTCTCCTTATGAATTAGTAGTGGTAGATGTCGCTAATCAAAGACTAGATGACCCCAATATGGGTGATTGGGTTATTGATATCGGTAAAGAAAATGATTATTCTTTTCAAAGAATTAAAAATCTCTTTGTTTTTATTAGAAAGGAAACTATAGATGAATAAAATATTATTAACTGGAGCTTCTGGCTTTATTGGTTCTGGAGTTTTAGAATACTTTTTAGAAAACACTGACTATGAAATCACATGTGTTTGTTCTTGGAGGCATAAAGGTAGTCCAACTCGTATTCAGCCAAATAGTAGAGTAGATGTGATTACTGCAGACTTAGCTGGTCCACTGCCAGACCTAGGTGATTTTGATTATATTTTACATCTAGCATCTGAGTCTCATGTGGATAGGTCTATAGCTGATCCAGTTAATTTTATAGAGAATAATGTTTCCAGTACACTTCAGATGTTAGAATATGCTAGAGTACATCCTCCTAAGATGTTTGTTCAATTCTCTACAGACGAAGTGTATGGAGCAAGAGAGCACCAAGAATGGGATGTGTTGCTACCGAGTAATCCATATTCTGCGAGTAAAGCTGCGCAAGAAATGATCGCCATCGCCTACTGGAGCACATTTAAGGTCCCTGTAGTTATTACCAATAGCAATAACATCATTGGGAAAAATCAGGATAAAGAAAAATACATTCCTAAACTTATTAATTTAATCAAGAACGATCAAGAAGTAACCATTCATGTTTCTAATGGTAAACCTGGAGCTAGATTCTATAATCCCGTACAAAATGTAGCAAGTGCTTTGTTGTTTATCATGGATAACTGGACAGACTTTGTCTTTGAAAACACAATGCATCCTAAGCGTTTTAATTTACCAGGAGGAGAACAATTAGATAACCTACAAATGGCACAAAAAATAGCTGAATGTCTTGGAAAAGAATTGCACTATACACTATTGGATGCCGAAAGTGTTAGACCTGGTTATGATAGTTTTTATCCAAAAACAGAAGGCATTCTTACTCGTGTAGGATGGGTACCTCCGTATGATTTGGAATCAGAATTAATGGAAATTTGTAAAGCTAATGCATGATATAATACTAAAAAATAAGGAGAAATATATGTCAGATCCACAAGTTTCAATAGTCATCATTAACTACAATAAGCCTGAGGTTATCACTAAATGTGTAACTACACTAGCAATTACAGAAGGTGTGACATATGAAGTCGTAGTAGTCGATAATGGTAGTGGTCCAGAAACAGTAGAGCGCCTTAATCAATTGTCAGATCAAGGACTCATTGATACCTTGGTGCTGTCGCCAGTGAATACACTTTTTACTGAAGGCAATAATCTAGGCGTTGCCAATACAAATCCAAATTCTGAATATATCTTAATCTTGAATTCAGATGTTGCTTTCTTAAAGCCAGAATGGCTTACAAAGGTTCTTAGATGGATGGAAGGTACTGCTGAACACAAACCATGCGTTTGGGACTTTGCTCCAGCACAACCGACACCGGGACCTAAAGATATCATCTCTGTCGGATGGTCACACGATGCTACGATTGAGGGTAGAGTGAGACCAGAAGGTTGGTGCTGCCTGTTTCGTCGCACGGCATGGAAAGATATGAGTACCGACTTTAAATGGTGTTACGGACTAGAAGAAATGATTGCCAATCAGGTGAGAGCAGGATTCAAGTGCGGTGTGTTATTTAACTATGCGCCATATTTAGTTCATCGTGAAGGTGCTTCTGGAAAGATTCCTGCAGGAACATTTCAAGATACAAGAGCACCAGATATGCCAGGTTGGTATAATGGCATTTTGATTGAAAGTCTTGACTTTACATTAGGACCGAACGAACATGACAGCTATTTACAATGGTAACAAAGGAGAAATAATGGCTACAAATCAAGTTCTTAAAGAACGATACGAACAACTATGTGCAACACCATCAGACATCCATGAACATCTGCCAGTCTTTGTGCAGGCAGTTAAGGATACTCAAGCCAAGAAAGTCATTGAACTTGGTGTACGTTATGGTGTTTCTACTATCGCTTGGTTGCACGCGTTAGAAAACCAAGGACATCTATGGTCAGTAGACTGTAGCTTTCCCGTACCAGCATCAGAATATAAGAATCCAGATTGGACACCCAATTATCATCCAACTCCTCCTGGATCATTGGATGGTATTAACCTATTAGACCCTCAGGGTCCACTTGGAGTGCAGGAGCATTGGAGTTTCTTTTTAGGTTACGATATTTGGCCTAGCATTCTTGAAGCACTCCCGAAGAAAAATGTAGACATTATCTTCATTGATACAAATCACGTCTATGAAGAGACATTAGTTGAACTAGATCTTTACTACCCAAGAGTTCGTAAGGGTGGCAGGATTTTCTTGCATGATACAGCTATAGAGATAACAGGTAATGCAACAACTCCGCAGCCTCCGTTTCCTGTGAGGACTGCGATGGAAGAGTTTTGTGATAAGAATGATCTCAAGTTCGAAAACAATCCGCGTTGTTCTGGCTTGGGTACAATCTTTGTTTAAGGAGTAATTATGTATGCGGTTTTTGGTGCTGGTGGATTCATTGGTGGACACTTAGTGCAACAACTAGAAGCGCAAGGTGTAACTGTAGTGGCATCGGACATTAAGCCATTTCATGAATGGTATCAATTGCCGCGTAGCGGCAATAATTTCGTTGTTGATCTCACTAGCATTGATCAAGCAAGGCTTGCCGCAGAAGGCTGTACTCGTATTTACAATCTTGCTGCAGATATGGGAGGTATGGGATTCATTGCTAATCATAAGGCTGAATGTATGCTCACTGTCTTAACTTCAACTAATGCATTGACTGTAGCTAAAGAAAACAATATGGAGAAACTCTTTTACGCCTCCTCTGCTTGTGTGTATCCTGGTTATCGCCAGGAAGGAGCAGATGTTCCAGCACTCAAGGAGTCGGACGCCTATCCTGCTGATCCAGAAGATGGTTACGGTTGGGAGAAACTGTTTACCGAGCGTATGTGTCGTCACTTCTATGAAGACTTTGGGTTAGAGACACGCATTGCAAGATTCCACAATGTATATGGCCCTTATGGTACATATGATGGCGGCAGAGAGAAAGCACCTGCAGCTATTTGTCGTAAGGTTATTGAAGCTAAACTTTCTGGTAACCATTCTATTGATATTTGGGGCGACGGAGAACAGACAAGGAGCTTTATGTATATTGAGGACTGTCTAGACGGTATCGATAGAATTACTGAGAGTGACTTTCGAGACCCAATTAATCTTGGCTCTTCAGAATTAGTGACCATCAATCAGTTGGTAGATGTTGTTGAAGATATTGCAAAGATTCAAGTAGAACGTCATTATCAATTAGACAAACCTCAAGGTGTTCGTGGTCGCAATAGTGATAATACATTGATTAAGAAAGTATTTGATTGGGAGCCATCTATTTCTCTTCGTATAGGAATACAACAAACATACGAATGGATTTGGAACGAGATGACCCATGGAGAGCTTTGATTTAGATTTACTCACCACAATGTTATTAGATAGTCCCATGACCTTAAGGGAATTGGCTGATGTATTTGAAACAGAAGAAAAGATTCTTCGTAAATTCATTAAAGAGCACAAGCTTGGATGGATTCGTAAGAATAAAGGCTTTGCTTCTCGTGGGCAAGCTGCACTAACTGCTATTATGCGTAAACTCCTTCCAGGAGAAGAAATACGTAGTGAGGAATTCATTGGAGAAAGATTACGGTTAGATGTTTATTGTCCAAAATTTAAGATAGCTGCAGAGTTTCATGGTAGTCAACACTTTGAATACAACGGATTCTTCCATAAAGACTATGATGATTTTCTTGAAAGTCAAAAGCGTGACGAAAGAAAGATACAACTTTGTGAAGAACTTGGAATAACACTTGTAGTTTTCAGATATTCTGATAGACTCACAGAAGACATGGTATTTAATCGTCTCATGGAAGCCCTAAAAGATGCACCATCGCCTCCCGATTCTCAGCCATCAAAGTACTCACTGAAAGACTCAGAGTACCGAGCAGCAGCGAATAAAAGACGCAGAGAATACAGCAGAGAACAGTATCTCAAGATGAAAGAGTATAAGAAACGTGACCGATGAATCAGTCCCACTTGAATATCAACTATTTGGTTTAGCCTTCTCGCAAGAGGGGGCTATAACCTATTTTGCAGAGCAATTACCAGTACACGATGTAGGAACCCATGGACAGTTTGGGCTTAGTCAATTTTACAAAGCGCTTATAGAGTTCCACAACAAGACTGGATTAGATCCAATCAATCCGATCGCGTTTAAGTCATGGTTGGCTTCTGATACAGAGATCTCTGATGCTCTTGGTGGCTCAGATATGGTTGACCTATTCGTTGACACAATGATTAACATTGAAAAGTCAACACCACAAGCAGTAGTCGCTACATTAAGATTACAAGCCAACAAAAAACGTTCGTTAGACTATGCACAAGAACTCCATCAGTTGCTTACCAAGAAAGGTAAGGCTGATCCAACGTTAGTAACTGACCTTACCGACAGGATTCGTAACCTACAAACAGAATTAGGCAAAAACCCTTATGATCGCGTAGTTACAGCCAACGATATAGCACTGCATATAGATAACCTTTGGGAAATTCCAGAGTTTCTACCTACTCAGTTTAAGTCACTAAACAAAGCTTTAGGTTACACCGAAAAGGGTGGCTTCTTTAAGGGTGCTGTACATGCACTTATTGCTCAGTCCGGCAAAGGCAAGAGCACAATGGCTAAAAGCCTCGTAAACCACTGGCTAGATGAGGGTCATAGGGTTCTGTTTATTAATTATGAAGAACCGCAGGCACTATGGGAACGAGTATTGTTAACTCAGATCACAAAGACCAATGTTTATTATGGGATTGCTGATGACTCGCAAAAAGCACACCTTGAGAAGGTGTTTACAGCCAAGATGAAAGAGTGGGGAGACAGACTCATGGTTCGACATGATCCCGATACTCCATTCTTTGAAGATTTGGAGAGTTGGCTTCGTGACCTTATCGGACATGGTGGTGAGATGCCAGACGTAGTTGTTATTGATACTATTCAGTCTCTATTTACTAAGGGTAAATCTGGTGTACGATGGGGCCAGTATGAAGAGATGATGGTGCGCTTCGAAAAGCTTGCTCGAGATATGAAAGCTGCATTTATCCTCACTGCTCAAGAGAATGGCAATAGAATGAAAGATGGCAGAGAAGTCGTGATGCAGACAGACACTGGTGGATCAATTGCTATTCAACAAAAGTGTGCTGTTACCATCTTTATCACGGAGAGACGTAATGCTGCCAAAGATGACTCAATAGATCAACGCATCATGCAGTTGCAGATACCAAAAAACAGAATTACTGGTACAACATTTCATATGGATCCACCACTTGTGAAGTATAATGATGACATAAAACTATACGAACCTTGGGAACTAGATGAACATGACTTGAATCAGTCATCTGTCTTATTAGGAAATACATTTAAGGATGATTTTTAATGCATGAACTTTCACCACAAGGAATTAAAGACTTTCAGATCTGTGCGTTGTTGCATGACTTTAGGCATAGGCAAGAGCTGCCTGAGGCTATTAGTTCTCAGGAGATTCTGGCACAGAGATATGAAAACGTATTAAAGAGGGTCATATTTTTCTATTTTTACAGAAGACAAGGTGGCGTTGTGCCTTCTTTTAATGTTTTGGTAAACCGTTGGGAAAAATTATGGTTCCCTAAAGAGATGACGGCATACGACATAGCCCTAATGCAAAACAATCAATATCAGGGTAATATTGTGTCATATTCGAACTCTGCTGCTGAATCGTTAACTGCGTTTTACGAAGACTTTACCACTACTTACAAAAATTTAGGAGAGCCAATACTTATTGACGAAGAGTATGTGGTTCCGCTTAGCAAAAACCTTAAACTCAAAGGTAAAATAGATTTAGTTATGAGATTAGGTAAAAATATCACAGTAATTAAATTAGTTACAAGATCAAAAAGATCTCCACTTGGTAATCATATGATGGACTTAGCTGCTATGAGGTATGCATTCGCTTACAGAAATAACAGCAAGGATGTTAACATTGATTATAAACTTTATGATGTCGGCACTAACAGTCCAGGTTTTGTAGATTTGGTTGCAAAAGCAGAAGACGTTAGAGCGCTATTGTATTGGGCGCAAGAGGCGTACTCTACTGAAACATTTGTTCCTAGACGTGGACTCACTGCGTACTGCAAAGGGTGTCCGTTTGATTCTGATTGCAAGAAATTTGTGATCAGTGACGAAATGTTAAGGAGACAGATTGATGAAAACGAATAAAGACTTAACACGATTAGGTTTTTTGTTGAATGAATCAGATTCAATACTTCTTATGGAATTGATTAAGATTTTTCAGAAACCACCAGAAGAAATTATTGGAAATGCAATTAGAGTATTACACCGTAATTATTCTCAGACAGGAAAGGAGCCAGCATGAATGATAAGAATGAAGACCTCTTAGATCAGTTGCTACAGATGTCAGGCAATGGGATAGATGCTAACTCTGACATCTTCAAAGAAGAAGACTTAGCATTGTTCCCTTTGTGTGAAGAGATTGCAGAGATAGAAGACCAAAGCATTAGGCTTTTTGTTAGAGCTGTTTTATTAGCTGTCGATGATCATTTTTGGAGTGGGCCATCCAGCACATCGGGTAAGTATCATCCACCGGATGAATCAGGAGAGGGAGGATTAATACTACACACTAAGCGTGTGGTTAGAGCAGCTGACTTTTTATGTTCATCTCAAGAACGAACTTCTCTAGAGAGGGATATGATCATAGCTGCTTGTATTCTTCATGACATCACCAAGAACGTAAAGTGGCAAGACGGAACACTACACTATGACTCAATGCACCCGTATAGTGCTAGTACTTTTATCCGTGATTTACGTTTAGCGGATGAAGAAAATGAAAGTAGAGTTGGATCAACTACTATTTATATTGATGATTTGATTTTGTATCAGATCATTAAAATGATTAGATGCCATCTTGGTCCATGGTCTCCAGTGCCGGAGACAATGCCAACAGTAACATCAGAATGGATTGTTCATTTGGCTGATAATATGGCTACACAACTTCATATTATAGTGGATGGTGAAAATGTTAGACCAGAACGATGGACAGTTACCTAAAGAGGAACAGGTCAGTGAGTTATTGGCTAGCATCAGAAGGATTCGAGACTTAATACGTGAGTGCAATGAGGAAATCATGGAGAACAAACGTCCAGTGTCCAGTGTCATCTTGCCAGGGAGAGATCCGAGCTAGCGTTAAGACTAATAAAGAGAACGTCTTTCAATACGCGCATCTTTATAAGTGTGAACAATGTGAAATTAGTGGTTTTTGGAAAGATCTCGCTATTAGATTAGGTCATAAGCAGAAGTATAAAAATGGAAAAAAGTAACATACAGATTTACCTCAAGCGAAGATGGTTACTTGATAGAAGAATTTTGATTCTTCGTGAGATGGAACGTCATCGTAAGTTTAAAGATGAGTTCAGATTAAATGGTAATAAGCTTTGGGCATTAGATCAAGAGGCAGGGAAACATGTGGTTACCTGATGATCCTGAAAAGTTTAGTAATAGATTTAAGTATCTTGAGTTAGCTCATTACGTTGAGTCATTAGACAGAGTTGTTCGATACCAGTCGGGACCTAAGGGTAATCGTAAACCAATCATAGTGGAGGCTAAAGATGTCGAAGCTTTTAGAAAAAAGTACAACAATGTGGGAATCTATACATCGGTTTTTCAGTACGAAAGCCACGATCTGGATAAGTGTGCACGGTTGGGACCCTTGTATTTCGACCTTGACAGTTCGGATGGAGGACGTGTGGCCCACACAGAAGCCATTAGATTGGTTGAACGTTTACGAGACGTACTTCCAGAATCTGCCATTAGAATGTATTTTACAGGAGCGAAAGGGTTCCACGTTGAGGCTGAACCTCTGTGTCTTGGAGTCGCAGCCTCCCCTAAACTTGCCGATACTTTTAGATACATTGCAGGAGAGATCACCAAAGAACTCGAACTTACCACAATCGACTTTGCGTGTTACGACGCACGTAGAATTTGGCGTCTACCCAACTCACTTCACCAACGTACAGCACTTTTCAAGGTACCCATTTCCATGGGAGAACTCCAAGGGGAATTCGAATCTATCTTAGAGTTAGCCAAAGAACCAAGAGACATGCCAGCACCTGCCCAAGAGTTCTCAGCTAAAGCTAATGAATGGTATAGAGAATTTTCTTATCGCAAAGAAATTAAAGAACAAAATCCATTTGATCGCATTAAAAGATTCTCACAGTTCGGTACTAGTATAGTTGTAAAGCCTTATGGAGAAGAGAGAGTCTTCGACAAGGAAGCCTTACTGTCAGGTTGTCCATCTGTTGGCAAGCTTTACGATAAGGCTAAGACGCAGCATCATTTAGAACACCTTGAAAGACTTTTTCTTTGTTCTATACTTACGTATACATCTGAAGCTGAAGAGTTTCTGTATGAGATACTTGAACAGTGTACAGATTTCAATCCAGAAAAAACACAATCTCATATTAATGATTGGAAAAAGCGTAGAGAATTAGATATTGGTGGTAGACCATTTACTTGTGGTACGGCTCGTTCTTATGGAGTTGGGTGCGATACCTGTGAGTTGGAACCCAGAGAAAGACTAGAAAGGGTTGGAGATCAGCTTATTCGCACTGGTGAAATGGCGGACCCATCGCCAATACGAAAAGCCTATCGGCAGAAAAGAGATGAAGACAATGGCAACGAAGAAGGGTTCTGGATCCAAATGGATCAAGAAGAAGCCACCAAAAGGCTCAAAGAAACCATCGAAGACTGGTAATAAAGCCGGATACTGATATAATATAACTATGTCATATGATGGTAATTTTATTTGTATAAGTTGTGGTTCACCTCAAGTAGGAAAGAATCCATTTAATGATGCCTTTATTCAAAACGGTGAAGGCGGAGGAGGCAATGCTCCCATTGCTCCATGTAAGTACTGCGGTGGAGTAGTTATCTACGTTCAAGACTCAGAAAACGCAGAGGCAGCGAAAGAAAGTTACTGGAAGAAATTAGGCCTTCCAGCACCAGGCACACGAACAAAAGGGGACTAACAATGAGAGTGTTTGAATATAAATGTCCAGACTGTGACACATCCATAGAAGATTTATCACCTGACGCAAATATTCAATGTGATTGTAATGGTCCTCAATCGTCATACTTTAAAAGAGTTTATTCTTTTGGTGGCGTATCATTTAAAGGTAAAGGATTCTATAAAACAGACAAATGACAAAAGTTGCTAACGCATTTATACGTGGACCAATAGTTAATGGACTAGAGACTCCAGTACTAGTGGATACGAACTACACATATCCAGCCGGGTCTTTCTTTGTTGATCCCAAAACAGGGAACGATGCAAACCCTGGAAATCTACTACAACCGTTTCAAACGATAGCTAAAGCCATCTCCGTATGTACTACTGCTAGCTACACGATAGTACTTCGTGCAGGAACGTACGTAGAATCTTTAGGTACCATTAACAAAAGGATAACACTACAATCATTTCCATATGAGGAAGTATGGCTTTCTGGTGCCATTCCACTAACAGGATATTTTACAGCTATTGGTTCCATATGGAAAACGCCAGCCATATATAATCCTAGCCTTAATCGTAGTACTACTACGAGCGCTTTGGGTGGTGGCTCAACTCCGTATTCTTATCCTAGTGACGTAATCAACGCAGCACATCCCATGGCTGGTAATCCAGATCAAATTTTTATCAATGATGTACCACTGACTCAAGTTGATGCGTTGTCCAAAGTGATATCTGGTAGCAAAACTTTTTATGTAGATATAACTAATAAAATTTTATATGTAGGCATTAATCCATTAGCATCAAAAGTAGATGCAGTATGGTTTAATCAAGCTATGACGCTCAATGCCTCCAATTCTGTTGTTAAAGGAATTGGCATTATGCGATACGGATGTACATATAATTTCCCTAAATATGCAGCATTACTAAGTTCTGGTACAGCATCCGGGATACAAATTTCGGATTGCACGTTTGCGTACAACTCTTCTAGAGGCTTAAGTATTAATGGTATTAATAGTTCTGTTACTAACAATATATTTTTATACAATGGTTCCAATGGGGCACATGCTAATACGGCTAACGGTTTAAGCTTTAAGCAGAATAGAATTTCATTTAGCAACAATAAACACTATGACACCACAGCTGGAGCGATAGCCCAAACCGCTGGAGCAAAGCTTACTAGCTCTAGTGGAATGACAGTTTCTAACAATACATTTTCATACAATGATTGTCATGGATTGTGGTTTGATGTCAGCGTAACTGCATCTACATGCGCAAACAATATGATTGTTTACAATAATGGTATGGGTGTGCAGTTTGAAATCAGTGATGGGTTTATAGCTGCTGGTAATACTGTGGCATACAATAGTCGTGATGGTATTAAAATAGCTGGAGTTACCAATTCACAGTTTTGGAACAACACATGCTACAAAAATACATTAGCACAAATAGGTCTTTATGAGGATAAGAGGACTAATTCTCAAGCATTTCCAACTTGGGATACAAAAAATGTTTTACTTAAAAACAATGTTCTTGTCGGAGAAGCAAATTCTACACAAGCATTACTGAAATCGTTAGACGCTAACTCTCCCAAAGTTGCCACAAGTAATGTTATGGCCAGTGGTGGTCTTGATTACAATATGTATATTAGACCATCATATATTATGACCAGTAAATTACCAGTCAATACTCATGAATGGATTAAGACTGTAGGATCTACCGTAAGGTACACAAGCCTTGCAGCATTTAAATCCGCCAATACATCTCTAGAAATTCATGGATTAGCATATGATGGTATTGCTATTAGTACATTTTTTCAAGATGTTACGATATGTAACTTCAGTCCTGCAGGATTTTCTCCAATTGGAACCAATGGAACCATTCCTCCAGCGTCAGTTACTACGGCTATGGGTGTAGCTGCTGGTGCTACGCGTTACGGTGCATTAAAGTTTATGCCGATCTAGGCTGATCCCTTACTGCCTTTATTTTTTGCTTGGCTCTTATTGCTGAGCATATTTTTACGCGTCTGTGAAGTCGTACCAGTCGCTGAAGTTTTGAATGGAGCAGCGCTGGGATAAGCTGCAGAAGTGTTTGGTGGTGATGATTTTGGTCTCGCTACTGTTCTATTAAAAGTTGTCATATTTCTCCTTGTCTTTGTGGCTTCTGTAGTGTAGAATGCAGTCACTGTCATAGTAATAAGATAACGGAGAGTAATGCGTCAATACACAAATTTTCATCTCCATGGAGTCCATTCGTCTTTGGATGGTCATGGAACGTATGAAAGATACATGGAGCGAGCGACATCTTTAGGCATGAATGCGCTCGGCCTTACTGAGCACGGCAACATTAATGGATGGTTAGACTTCTATGATGCAGCTAAGGATGCTGGAATTAAACCAGCATTGGGTATCGAGGCATATCAAGCCCGCAAGACAAGGTATGACGTAGACGAAGAAGAAAGATCTGGACGGGCCGCTGATGAATTCTCTCAGCGAGGTCCGCATCATCTTACTGTATTGGCTCGTAACTTAACTGGCTATAAGAACGCTATTAGGTTATCGTCTAGGGCTTACCTTGAGGGTTACTTTGGCAAGCCAAGGCTTGACATGGAACTACTACATGATCATGGTGATGGTCTTATTATTCTGTCAGGCTGTCTATCAGGCAAAATTCAGCAGGCTATCCTTCGTGGCGATCACGACTATGCGTATGAAACTGCTTGCGAATACCAAGACATTGTAGGTAAGGGTAACTTTGGTATTGAGATCATGTCTCATGGTATACCAGAAGAAGAACAAGTGTTTAATCATTTGGTTGAGTTAGCTAAAAAAGTAGGTGCTCCTCTTATCCCTACATGTGACTGTCACTATGTGCACAAGGAAGAGGCAGATTCTCATGACCTAATGCTTGCTGTGGCCACTAGCTCCACCATTCATGACCCTAATAGATTTAAGTTCTCTAATGATGAGTTCTATCTAAAATCTTATGATGAAATGGCACTACTGTTTCCAGATGAGTGGCTCAAGAACACAATGGATCTATCCGATCGTATTGATATTGAGTTAAATTTTGGACAGCTATACTTCCCTGAGTTTGATCTACCACCTGGAAAGGGAGTAGATGAATACTTTGAAGACTTAGTTTGGCGTGGTGTAGAAAAAAGATACCCAGGTTGGCAGGCGCGTAATGACGTAAGAGATAGAGTTGAGCATGAGCTTAGAGTTGTCCGTAAGATGGGGTTCCAACATTACTATTTGGTCGTTGGCGACATCGTTAACTGGGCAAAGGCTGCTGGCATTAGAGTTGGTTGGGGTAGAGGCTCTGCGGCAGGATCTATCTTAGCTTATGCTATGGAGATCACAAACTTAGAGCCATTAAGATTCGGGTTGCTCTTCGAACGATTCTTAGTTGAGGGTCGTAAGTCTATGCCTGATATCGACTTGGACTTTGATGACGTACGTAGAGAAGAAGTCATTGAGTACATTCGTACCAAGTATGGAACAGATCGTGTAGCTAACATCGCTACATATGCTTCTGTTGGTGCTAAGTCTGCCATTAAAGATGCCACTAGAGCGCTTGGGTACTCTTATGCTGACGGAGATAAGCTATCTAAGATGGTTCCTAAACCAATTTTGGGTGTCTTTCCTACGTTAACTCAGGCTTTAGAATCTAAAGAATTAATAGAAGAATACAAATCCAATAAAGACTCTAAAATTATCTTAGATGCAGCTAAGGGATTAGAAGGATTAGTAAGATCATCTGGTATGCATCCTGCCGGGATTGTTATTACTCCAGGTCCCATGATTGATTATGTACCAGTCATGCAAAAGGGTATAGATAAACCAATCGTTGCAGCATGGGATATGGGTAGGATTGAAGAGATTGGGCTTCTTAAGATTGACTGCCTTGGTCTTCGTAACCTAAGAGTCATAGATCAGTGTGTAAATCTAATTAAGAAATCCAAAAATATAGATATTGACATTGATGATATTCCACTGGATCATCTTCTTTCCTATAAGCGCATTGAGCAGGGGAAGACAATGGGTATGTTCCAGCTGGAAAGTCCTGGGATGTCTGACATGGCAATGAGCATGAAGCCAACAAGTTTGGACGACATCATGGCTTTAATCTCTTTGTTCCGGCCTGGACCTATGGGTTCCGGTATGGACAAGCACTACATCGCTAGGAAGAATGGTCGTCAAAGAGTTTCTTATCCTGATGAGAGGTTAAGGAAAACGTTAGGCTCTACTTATGGTGTCATGCTGTATCAGGAAAACGTTCTTAACGTAGCCAAAGATCTTGCTGGCTTCTCTGCTGGAGAAGCAGATGATTTACGTAAGGTAATTGGCAAGAAGTTAATGGATAAGATTCCTTTATATAGGAAGAAGTTCGTTGAAGGATGCATTAAGAATGGAGTAGCCAAAGACATCGCAGACAAAGTTTATTCTGACATCGAATACTTTGGTGGTTATGGTTTCAACTTAGCTCACGCTGCATCTTACGCCATGCTTTCTTATGTGACTGCATACCTTAAGACGTGTTATCCAGCAGAGTATATGGCTGCACTAATTTCTTCCGTCACGAAGAACGTAGACAAGGCCAGTCTGTATCTCAATGAGTGTAGACGTTTAGATATTGTTGTTCGCTCTCCATCTATTAACAAAAGCGAGGAGCAGTTCACAGTACTTAACGATGAGGAGATTCTCTTTGGGTTCTCATCTATTGGTGGTATTGGTGGTGCAATCTTCGAAGCACTAGTAGAGAGGAACGATTACAAAAGCATCTGGGACTTCATGAGAAGAAGCGACCCCATGCTCATGAATAAACGTGTGATCGAAAACCTTCTTGAAGCAGGCACATTCGATGAGTTAGTTGATGATCTTCCCGAGAGACCTATACGTAGATCTGAACGTATAGAAATCTTAGGTATGGAAAGAGAAAGATTAGGTCTTTATGTATCTGATCATCCGCTGCAGGGCATATGGCATGTCTTAGAGAATGATGTTACTCACGAGATAGCAAATCTTATTACTGGATACGATCATCAACAGGTTACCGTGTCGGGTATCTTGTCTCGGACAGAACGCAAGAACACTAAACGTGGTGACCCAATGTGGAGATTCATATTGGAAGACTTATCAGCATCGATCGAAGGAGTCATGTTTCACAAAGAGACAGCAATATATAATGACCTCATGATTGATGGCAACATCGTTTGCATAGAAGGCTCATTGCGTTTAGAGGGTGATGAAGAAAACCCAATCGTCAGACTCATTGCATCTAAGATTACCGAACCAGAGATTCCAGATATCGCTGCTGGTGATCCAATTATCTTACGTTTAGATGATCCAGACTCAAAGCTTATCGATTCGATTAGTCAACTGATAGAAGAATCTCCTGGAGATTCCCCTGTTTATTTGCATTTACCTGTAGATAAACATATAATAGTAATGAAGTTCCAAAAGCCTACATCAATATCCATTAAGAATAAGTTGATGCAGTTAGTACAATTAGAAAACTCAATTAAGGAGAGTTATGCCAGTTAATCCAGCAGAAAAGAGATGTTGGAAGTTATGCCCATCTTGTTTCAAGTGTTCCGAGAAGGGAAAGTTAGATGCATGCGGATCGTGCTCTGGAAGATTTGATCCAGGTGTTGCACTAAAGTGGGATCCATATGATCGTGATCAGTATTGCGATTGCAAGAACGGTATCTTGAGACACAAACTACAAGACGGCAGAATGATGGTACGTAAATTTCTCACTAATCCGTTTGCCGGTAAGGTTGTAACTGATGCCGTAACGGAAGACGAGCGCGACTGGAATCAATACATTACAGAGAAGCGTGAGCAGTTGGGCGATGAGCATTTTGATCCATTGAGATTTGATGATGGTCAATCAACTTGGGATTGGATGAATCGTTGGCGTCAAGGTGAAATCGAGCGATGATCAGAACTCAGTACTCTATAACTGCAGAAGCTATGGAACAAATTCTTTTCGCCTATAGCAATATTGCTCTAGATATCATTAATGTAGAGTGGGATGCGAAGAGACACATTGTTACATTCCATACTATAACTAATATTATGGAATATGAAGTTGAACCAGGACGCGAATCGGGTAAACTTAAACTTAGTCATTTACTAGGGACAGAGGAGATTGATGAAAAGATTAATTGAAGAATTCCAGAACGGTGACATCAATCTTAAAGTATACGACGTTGATGGAACTAAGAAATACTGGCTACGTGCTGGGGTAGCGTTACTAGAATTAAATGAAGACAACCTAATGGAAATGTACACACTAATAAGGAGTTATGTTAATGAAAGAATCGAAGAGAGCCTACATCCCAGTAACGTATGATGTTGTTCATACATTGCTTGGCTTACCAGAGGACAGTGAAGTTGTAGGGTTTGGTATTGAACCAGCCATGCAATGTCTGTTGGTTTATGTTGCTGGTGAAGGACTGCCGGACAAATTTCTGACAGAGAAAGGTACTATGTCTCCAGTATGGCCTGACTACATGATTCAGTATGTGGATCCTAAAGCTCAGTATGAACAGCCGGTAGAAACACCAATTAGATGGGAAGGTATGGCATGAACGAAATGTCTGACTTTATGGAACTAGGGCAGTCGTCTATGGTCCCAATTGCAAATGGTTGGTGGCTAGATAAGATCACTGGTTATAAGATTTCACCAGATGGTGAGATATTCTCCGCTACAGGAGAAATGATTGGGAAAGTTAACTTCGAAGATGGCCCAGAAGAAGACTAACACTTGGATCGACAAAAGCGATGAAGCGTTCTGCCCTCACTGCTATGCGGAACTTCCACAAACATCAGAACAACGATGCACTGAGTGTGGTAAGAAGCCATTCAATTTAACGTTAATGAATACGATTCTTAAAGAAGAAGACGACTAGTGAAGCTTCGTAATCTAGAAGATTTAGATCCTTTTGAAAGGCTAACTCTAATCGACATGTCTTATAGTAGGCTTAACACATACGAAATGTGTAAAGCTCAGTACTTTTATAACTATGTGTACAAGGGCGAAAAGACATTCTCTACGCATGCAACTCTGGGTAATATCATTCACGATGTTCTTGAAGAACATGTTGGTCATAAGCTTAAGCTTAAAAATTTACTAGAAACATTTCAACTTTCTAGATTAGAAAGAGATCCTAGCTATTTAATACCTGATGAAATGATTCTTGCAGGTAAAGATATGCTTGCTGAGTTTGTTGATGCTCACTCAGAAGAGTTCTTGCAGCCCACAAGACAACAAGAAGTGATAGGTAAGGAACAAGCATTTTCGTTTGTTCTTGGCAACTGCCTAATACGTGGATTCATTGATAGAATCGATCGTCTCTCAGAAGAGAAGATTCATATCATTGACTATAAGTCTGGCAAGAACCAGGTTGCACAGAAGTGGGCATTTAAGGATTTGCAGTTAGGCATTTACTTTTTGGCATGTACATTGCTGTATCCAGAAGCAAAGGAATTCAAAGCTGAATTGTATTACCTTAAAACACAGAAGATGATTGGGCACACGTTTACCGTAGAGAAAGATTATCAACGAGTGTTAGATAATTTAGTCGAACGGTTAACTGAGGTTAAGAACGATCAGTTCTTTCATTATACTTCTAATTCTAGGATATGCAGCTTCTGCGATCATGCTACTAGTGGTATATGTCCCACTGGTGTTACTCGCACCAAGTATTCTCGTAGATAATAAGAATGGCGGGGATTGCTCCCCGCCATTTACTGTTTAATATATTAAAACTATTAGCTATAGCTATTATCTCTGGCGATACGAAGATCGCTAATCACTTTTGAAACACTAGCTTCTGCGATCTGCTCTGCTTCGGCAGGTGAGTGACCTTCTGCCACTAGTGCATCGAAGGCACGAGCACGAAGCTGAGGAGCATAAACGTCTTCTAGTGGTTCAATACTCTCGGTGAAGTTTGGTTGTCCTGGAATGTTCATTTGTTTTTTCTCCTTGGTAGGATTGGTTAAGTGTCAATAACCTATCACAGCCTTTTGCAGTTGTCAAGTGCTTTTCAATGTTTTTTGTTTTTTCTTTCCTAATCTGATATTATATAGACAGACATTTGGAAAGGGTAAGTGGAATGCATGTCTCAAGAAAAGCTATTTATAGACACAAGAGCTAAACGTAAGAAGCCACGAAAACTAACTAAGATTAAAGTTGAAGAGTCTCCTGTAACTGTCACACGCAAAGGCAACGCATATAAACATACAAGAACTGGATACAGAGACGATTTAGATCTCGTGTTGAGGTCTGGATGGGAAGCTAACTTCTGTAGAGTGCTTAGGTCATACGATATTGAGTTTGAATTTGAGCCACAAGCATTTCATTTTCCCATCAAGCGAGGCAATAAGGGGTACGTCCCTGACTTCTGGCTACCCACTACTGAAGAATGGGTGGAGGTTAAGGGTTATCTCGACAATAACAGTAAGATTAAGATAAAGAGATTTAAAAAATACTTCCCAGAAGACTTCGCTAAACTCACTATCATTACTGGATCTGCTAAGGCATCTCTTGAGTTTTTTAAGTCAATAGAAGTACCAAGAGTACTTTTGTATAGCGAGTTTCGTCGTGAGTACAAAAGTACAGTTAAGAACTGGGAGGGGTAATGACAGTTAGAGGTAATCCTAATTTCACACCAAAGAACAAAAGAACATTTACAGCTAAGTACGAATACACAGATGATCAGATTCAAGAATTTATTATTGAATCAAGAAATGGATCTATAGAAGCTCGTGAACTTCTGCTCGCAATCTTTGGTAACTATCTATCGAAGTACACAACCATGTTGTATCATGGTAAATTTAGTTATGCAGACTATGATATACGTAGATTCTTGGCTTTGTATGTTAAGGATCCATCCGTACGCTATCCATTGTTGCGCAACAAGATGAAAAATGTACACATTAAATCTGTGAACGAAATTATTCGTGGACTTAACTATATGGCTATGAGATATTGTGACGAGATAGATGTAGATCAGACTGTCAAGATGGCATTCTTGCAATGTGTACAAGTCTATCAACGCAAAGATGACATACCATTCAGTGCGTATCTTTACTCTTATTATTTTTACATACTTAAGAAACAAGTTGATACTTTTATGATTGATCAGTTAGGCAGGAAGACTTTTCCTCTCATAACCAGTGACGATGCCAATGATTCTGATGACGGGAGTGAGGAGAAGGCACCAGGGTTTGTTGGGCCATCGGAACCTGGCATCGATGAACTTCTTAGCTCTTATCATATTGATGAATACTGGATTGCAGGAGACACTGCAAGTTTTCCATTTAATATCCTAACACCACAAGACAGGCAACTAATTAAATGGAGATGGGTTGACAAGGATAGGTCAAGCGTCATAGCTGATCGTATTACTGAGCACCCAAACACAGTCAGAGAACACTTCAATAAAATAAGGATCAAACTACGTAAAGCGATTGAAGATTATGACAAAGAAGAAGCCGAAATGTACGACTGAGTTTGCTATAATGTCAATATGTTAAATGACCTAGCAAAAGAAATCCATGAAATCGCATGCGAAAAAGGGTTCTATGATAACCCAGCATCGTTTATTGAAAAGCTATACCTAATCGCTTCAGAGGTGTTTGAAGCAGGTGATGCTTGGATTAAGCACAGAGAAGATGAAGTTAAGGAAGAACTTGCCGATATTCTTATTCGGCTACTTGACTTCTGGCATTACTACTTACCAAATAGCGATATTGATTTTGTGGTAGAAAACAAGATTGAAAAGAATAAAGGTCGCCCCTACATGCATAACAAGAAGCTATGAGAGTAGCTCACGTGTGTGAGGTTTGTGGAGACAGTATGTGGAGGCTAATGATTTCACCAGAAAACATACAGCAAGTGAGAAATAAACAAATAGATCTCTGGTACTGCAATAATCAAGACAGAGAAGACCATAACGCTTGACAGACATAAGAGAAACCCCCTTACCGATTAAGTAAGGGGGTTTCTTTTTCTAGCAATCTCTATCAAGAGAATTACTGAGCCGGTGGATCTTCCGAAGCAACCATGCTCTTGATTTTGTGGTATCTGTCTGCTACCTCTTTGGAGGTGAGTGCAAACCCATAGTTCGCCGCTTGCTCTACCATTTCAGCAAGCAATTCCATGTTATCTGTAATATCAATATCAATTGGAATAGCGAGTCCGGCATAAACATCTACTGTTTCAAAGTTACCTACGTTAGCTTTGCGGTTGACCCCGGTAATCAGCACCGGCTTAGTGGTGATGCTGATGTTAGCGAAGTGTGGTGTCATGTCTTCCGACAATGATCTCTCGTTATCATCTCTTGCGATCTTAGGCATTAACTGATGCTCCTTGTAGTTTCTGTTGAATGAATTCATACACTTGCTCACATACTTCTTTCTCTATCATATCTGTTGTGTCGATAATTAAATTATACATCATGGGATCAATTTTAGCAATTTCCATTTCAGTAAAATGACCCAATCTTTTGGGGTCTAACCAGCCATCACGTTTTTGGATTCGTTCAATACGTGCGTTAGGTTCTGCAGAAAGTCGAATAAGTAATCCATTCGGTTGAGCTGAAATCATGGTCGCTTCACTCATAAGTCTAACGTCTGTAACGATGACGACAAATGGAGGAGCGATTTCATCATTTTGTTTATGATCGTACAAATGCTGACGATACATTTCTTGCATTTTGAGCTTGGCATATATAACAAAACAGTTCTCGGAATGCGTTTTGCAGATGTCAGCAGCTTCTTGAAGAAATTTTCTTGGCTTGTCTCCATCTGGTTCACATGATAATGAGAAGATTTTCCTTGTCATACTAATGAGATCATCATAGTCTGGTGCGCCATAGAGAGGCGAGTTCCCTAGTAGTTCTACTAGTGTGGTGTGAATGTCATAAAGTGTCCTATCTGCCGCTTTGTATCCACTAATCTTTTGTCTGGCTGTGGCCATGCGTTTCAACGGTTGAGCAAATGCTATCCGATCGAATACCGTCTGTTCCTCATGAAGCGCTCCAGATCTAGCTAGCGGCACGAGGTAATCTGCAACACTGTCTTTGCCGGTTCCAGCCTCTCCAACGAGACCGATAATAATTGGTAAGTTTTGGTCGAAAGTCATAGCAACATAATATCACAAGCGTTACTATTTATGGTATTAGCAACAGATGATAAACCCCTGATTATCATTACTATGAAGGAGATAATATGCCAGGTGAATTAAATGGATATGATCGTGTGACTAGATACAAAGATTCCAATGATGAAGTCTTTAGAGCTTTTGTTGGGGACGATATGAATGGGTTGATTCAATCAATTTCTGCGTTAACAAATAAATTAGATAAATACTCTACGAGGATGCTAGGTATGCAGATTTCGCTTATCATGCTACTGCTCGGTGTCGTAGCGGATATTGTGATAAGGAAATAGATGAACAGTTTTCTCAACAGTGACGAGCATTCCATATTAGATGCCATTCAAAATCAATCTGGGGTTGATATTAAAGATCTTCATAAGCCTCATAGTGTTAGGGATTCTTTTAAGAAGCTTTGGGATGATGGTTTTGGTAAGGTTGTTTTAATTAGTTTCGTATTGACGCTCATAATATCTTCTTTCTTTGGCGTGAAGTCATTTACAGATTCAGATAAGTGGAATCCATTAGGTGTATATCCTAATCAAACAGTTCTTAATCAAACTGAAGTCATTAAAGATTCTACTTATGACGGTCAAACTATAGCTGGTTATCCAGTAGTATATCTAAATGAATTCGTTTCAGTAATAGGATCAAAAGAAAATCTAACTAAAGTTCCACTTCGTATACAAGGAGAAAGAACCTGGGTTAGCGTCCTTCCACCTGGTGGTATCGTAGCCAAAGCTAAAGGGAGCAATACTTTGCAACCAGGCGTTAATCAATTCTCATTCAAGAATGAAGTTCCCCAAGAAGTTATAGACTATGTAAATAGAATTGGTAAAGCTACCATCTGGCATTTACATGGCGAAGAATGTCCGACTAGAATGGTTGGGCAAAAGGTAAGAAAGAATAAGGATGGAAAAGATGAACTCTACGGAGGACGTATGGAAATTGGTGTCTGTAGAACTTGGGACAGTGCAAACTTTGTTTTGGTCCCAACTGCTCGTCCTAGCGAAAAGTAGTGTACTATAATATATAGTGAATTATTATGACTATAGACACAACTAATATTATAAGCAATAGCAATAGCACCGTTACGTCTTTGAATACTGCTGGAACACAACTTTCTAAACTCAGTAGCCAGTACAATAAGCGAGCAGGTGCAGCACTTATAGCAGCATCCGTATCTCATGCTGCTTACACCGCAGCATTAGTTGCTCAGCTCAATGCTATCGATGTAGCACTTACGGCCCTCAGTGGCAGTTGTGGTGGAGCAGAAGAGATGATACTTGTACAATCTTTATCTCAACAAGTAGTAGATCTATCTTCTCAAATAGGTGCTGCTGCTACTACATACGATGGACATATCGTATAAAAACAGACAAATCTAAGGTTGAACGGGACTATTTATTATGAGTAATGATACAATTTTATATGCCTCCGTTGACAGAAACGCTTGGATGACACAATCAAGTATGGTGCGTTGGCGTTCCTGCTATCGTGGTGTACGTGAAAGTTATAAACTTAATCATGAAATAACCTCATTCATATATGATCTGAGAAGAATCATGGAATCACATATGGAATCAGAGGAAAAGTTTTTAGATTATTTAAACGTTTTAATGAATGGAGGGTTATCACTTAACGCTTACACCCAAACACCAGAAGTTACTATCGTTACTCCCCCAACTGATGGTGGATCAACGGATTCAAGCGTACTGCCGTACAATTCTAATCAGCTTTATGATTCAGTTATTCCGTACCAAGGCATATAAGTGAACACTTATGGCACCATCTTATCCCAATACTATAGCGAGTTTAACTAATCCAACTGCAACAGACGCACAAAATTCTGTTTCGGTACCGCACGCAACTCAGCATACGAATGCGAACGACGAAATTGAAGCCATTGAGACAGAATTGGGTCTACTCCCTAAGGGGGCATTTGCTAGCGTAAGGGCTAGACTAGACGCATACAGTGCTGTGTACACTGCTTTTACTCCTAGTTTCTTTTCTGGATCACCCACATTAGGTACTGGTTCAGTAAACCTAGGAAGATATCACACTTTAGGCAAGGCGATAAAGGGAACGATTGGAATTAAATTCGGCACAGGCGCATCAGGTGGTTCAGGGAACTGGACGCTAGCTATGCCAGTAGCTCCATATATGGGATTCATTACTGCTGGCATGTCCTCTGTTTTGTGTGGAGATTTCACAGTTAATAATGGTGGCACAAGTGCAGCTGATCACGTTGTTGGTAGTCTACATTATTACAATAATGGTGGTACAGCTACCTTTATTATGATTGGTGAACCTGGATCTTCTGTAGGGGTTGATTACATAGGCTCCGCTAACCCATGGACATGGACAAGTGGCTGTCAACTGTGGCTTAATTTTCAATATGAGGCTGCGTAACAATGCCAATTGTAATTCCTTCTGGATCCTTATCTAATTGGAAGACTAATCTTACCACCACTCCATTACAGGCGTGGTGGTTTGGTGATTCCACCACTCAAGGTGATGCAGGTGATTTTGATCTCAATTCTGGTGGCTCCGGCAATGCCGTAGAGCAGCTTCGCGTTCAAACTAATAGCAGCATACCATCATTAGGTGGTGGCTTTCGTGCGCCATGGCACACTGGAGAGTGGACTCGCACGAATATGGCAGCAGTTACAGACGCCTCCAATCCAACAGAGAACATAGGACTTTGGGGAGGCTCAGCTAGTGGCCCATCGGTACAGGGCGGAGCCTATCGTGGCACTGGATCTAGCGCTTCTCTTCTGTGGACGAGACCATCTGCCTTTACTGTGACCCATGTTGACATCCTATGGGTAGACTCAACTGCTCTTGGTCAATGGTCTTATCAGATTATTGATGGAGCTGGTACATCTGCATGGATCAATGGTACTAAATTTGCTGGCAGTGCACCATCATCGCCTTCGAAATCAGCTGTTGAAAAGATGAGAATTACGGTTACAGGCACGCTCACTAGCATTGAGATGCGTTGCGCCAACGCTGCTGGAGGTAGTGTTTCAGCTGCCTTTGTCGGTATCAATATCTATTCAGCCAATCCAACAACAGCACCAGGTCTTTTAATTAATAATGCTGGCTGCGCAGGAGCTAAAACAGCTAACCTTTTGCAAACAAATACTACTGGATCGATCTCTACAGTAGGTAGACCCTTTCAAACCATCTGGACATTAGGTGCAGATTTAATTATTTTAGGTCAATTTACTAATGACAGCGCCGCATCTGCAACATTACAAACAAATCTCACCGCTATTATCAAGGCATTTAGAACTAGAACAGCATCGAATTGTACTGTCACTTCTGGAACCAATGTATCATGGCCAGCCGGTAACCTAGATGCACGCGTAGACTTAGGTAAGCCTGTCACCATAGCTGGTGCTACTGGTGCATATATTGAATCAATTACTAGTGCAACCACATGTGTGTTGTCTAGTTCGGCAACAAATGGCACCAACGTTACTATGACCATCACAGCGCCCTGTACGCCTGATATCTTAGTGGTCGGCCAGATGATGCAAGAGGAACTCAGCGGTCGCACAGACGCTGGTATGATAGCCTCACGGGCTGTAGCGTTAGCGGTAGCTACTGCCAGCACAGCAGCTCCAAGCACTTCTGGTCTAGCTTCAATTGATCTTGGTACAGCTTTGTATTCTACTGGTATCATCAATACAGCTAAAGGTCTACTGCATGATGGAGTTCACGCCAACGCAAACGGTCATACCCTCATCGCATCGTGGATAGCAAGGGTCTTACTTCATACTAATTATTATCCCTTGATTTTTCCTAGTTGGGATTCTCCAAGAGATCTTTCTAATCCTCCTGTTTCTACTGAGATTAATATATTAGCTGGAGAGTTAGGATTAAACCCTAGAGGCAGCGATGCATCAGTTGCCGCAAGATTAACAAGAATAGATAGAGCAGATCCATCAACTGGAGCAGGGTTAAGGAGTATGGGTGGGACTGGCACCGCCACTAGTGGAGCAAGATCTGACCATACTCATACTACATACCAATTATTAAGTGAAAAGAATACTACTTATGTAGGCCTTAATAGTTCTGGTAAAGTCCCCGTCGCATATCTTGGTGCTAATACTCCTACTTCGTCAACATTCTTAAGAGGAGATGGATGGATTGTTCCATCGGGTGGTGGTGGTGCACCATCTGGCGCAGCAGGTGGAGATCTTAGTGGATCATATCCATCACCAAGCGTGTCTGGTATATTTGGTTATGCGTTAGATATCACAGCACCTCTAGATGGGCAGGTATACGAATATAGTAGCGCTAATAATAACCTGAAACCACAGACAGTAGGTGCCCATCAATATATTGTTGCTGCTAATGATTCTAATTTTGAATGGATCAAGCACGCAAATTATGTATGCGATGGAGTTAACGATCAAACAGAAATAAATGCAGCGATAGTCGCTGCAACTAATTCAGGAGCACGATATGGAGATGTGTTTCTGGCTCCGGGCACATACAACATTGTATTAAGTACTCACCCTAACGATGCTGGATCTGCTGTAGGTATTATCTTATACTCTAAGACTTCATTAAGATCTATTGGTAGACACGGAGCTAAAATAAAAATAACTAATGGTCAAGCTACATTTGGTAGTAGTTATTCAGCTGCATTAATGAACTACAATCCAAACAGTACAGGGACAAGAGATATAGACATAGCAATAGAGGGCATTGTGGTTGACTGTAATGGCGCAGTAAATACCAGTGGTAACGCTGGTGGTATTGATTTTCAATACGTAGACAATCCCAATGTTATGGATTGTATTTCAAAAAATGCTAGGTCTAATGCAACAGGAGTAGGTAGCAACTCTCGATCTCAGATTAGGTTTAGGTATTGTCGAAATGCTTGGGCACAAAGGTGTATAGCTACCACGGACGATAGCGGAAGAGGTGGCATCGGTATCGCCTATACTTACTGTACTGGTGGTGGTGGTATCAGCAATATTGCGTACGGTAATGGTTATGATGGATTCAATTGTCATTCAAGTGTTGATTTGTTATTCATTAATCTTTATGGTTACAGTAATGGTCAAACAGTATTTTCTGCTACCGGTGGGTTTGGGGTCATATGTGAATACTCAAGAAACATTACGTTTACAAATTGCATCTTTGGTAGCCGAGCAAATCATGTGAACAACCCATGGGGAACGACAAACGTTTCTTTGGGTAATGGTAGTGGGGGAATGTATTCATTGTGTAATGAAGACTTAAATATAACGAATGTAATAGGTAACTATAATGGTGCTTTGTATGCATCAGCAGATGGATTCAATTTTAATGATACAGTAAGCGCAGCAGAAGGTGCCGGTATTACAAATCATGTAACGATTAATAATATTATTGCCAGAACAAATGCTAATCATGGTTTTGGTCAGGCTGGCACCATAACAATGGCTTCTGGGGTTAAGGTTAGAAATATGAGAGCAGCATCCAATTCTGGAGGCCAACAATACATACCGTCACCATTCTCTCCTCCTCAAGGAGGGACCATTGGAGCGTATGCAATGAGTAACGATACTGGAGGAACTACAACTACCACTTCAGCAGGTAGCGTTACGGATCAGCCAAGCATGATCAGTAGCGGTACGTCATATGCTCATTTCTTTCTTTGTCAATCGATTGTCTACATTGCTGTACCCGCTAGCTGTACGCTAACGGCATCCATAGATAACATTGCGAATGTTGTTGGTACAGTAAAAACATTGAGCACAAAAGCAATAGACGATACCGATGTTGTGGTATCATTATCTTCAACGACAGTACTTCCAATAGTAGTGGAGCCTGGACAATCTATATTCTTAACTTATTCTGGTGGTACCCCCACCTGGTATTGGTGGTATCAAGCATAAATGGCATCATATCCTAGCGCAACTCCTTATTGGGACTCCCCGAGAGATCTTTCTAATCCTTCTGCAGTAGCAGAAGTTACTGCAATCGCTACAGAATTAGGCGTTAATCCTAAAGGCAGTGATGCAAGTGTTAACGCAAGACTTATTAGGATTGACGTAACAGATCCATCAAGTGGTGTAGGACTAAGAACTTTGTCCGGCACTGGGACTGCCAACACTGGGTCGAGATCTGACCACAATCACGATGCAACATATGAAGCAACTGCAAACAGAAACGCCAACAACGGTTATGCTGGAATCAGTCTCGCCACCAGCTTAATACCAGGTAGCCGCTTAGGTACTGGAACTGCTGATTCAACTACATTCCTCAGAGGCGATGGAGTATGGGTAGCACTCAGTGGAACAGCTGGGTTGCCGACCGGCGCAGCGTCTGGAGATCTAGGACTCACTTACCCAAGTCCCATGGTGGTATCAATGCTGAATAGGGTTATCAGCTCTTCGGCAACACCTAACTATGGTTCTATTTATGAATGGGATAACACTAACTCGGTATGGACTACCGCTAAGGTTGGCACGCATCAGTATATTGTTGCGGCAAGTAATTCCCCAGCAGAATGGAGAACCAGAGCTGCGTATCAATGTACTGGTACGGATGATCAGACAGTCATCAATACAGCAAGTGTCGATGCTACCAAAAATGGCACAGTCTACGGAGAAGTTATCCTTGCACCAGGCACCTATAATGTAAACCTCACCGCTCACCCTGGAGCAACTGGATACTTCTCAGCTATTCGATTGAAGTCAAAGACACATCTAAGGTCGAATGGGAGACATGCCGCAGTAATAAAGCTTACCAATGGACAAAGTGGTGCTCTCTTTGCAGCAGCAACAGAGGATACATTTATTATAACCAATACAACAATTGTATCAGCTGCTAGTCCTACTCTTGACACAGATATTACTGTGGAAGGTATCACCGTAGATGGGAACGCAAGCAATAACTCTGGTGGAACATACAGTGGTATTGGGTTCAACTATCTAGATGGTGGATCTATAGTAGGATGCGTAAGTAAAAACTGTAGAGCTACATTAGCAATTGATCGTTGGCAATATAAGATCTATCGATCTAGAAATATTGTTATCTCTAATAGCATTGCAACCCATGATGATGCTGGCCCTGGAGCTAGCGGATTTATGTGGCTTGAAACTACTAATGGTAATGCAGCTGGTTTGTTTGCTTACTCTAATGGTTTTAATGGTATTGTTAATAGATCTGCCGTCAACCTAATGATATCTGATTGTCTTTCGTATAACAATGGTGGAAGCGGTGCTCGTAGCGAATACAGTAGAAATATTCTATATAATAATTGTGTGTTTGGATCAAAAACAAATTTTGTAGACACAAACTGGAGTGCGACTAACCTTACATTAGGTAATGGTGACTATGGATTACATATAGTAGGAACAGAAGATTTCCAACTCAATAATATAATTTGTAACAGTAATACCATTGCTGGTTTCAATTTTGATGATACAGCAGACGGAGTAAAAGGTCCTGGTTTAACCTACAGAGGAAACGCGTCTAACATCTCTGCTACTAGCAATGCTGTCGGTTTTATTTTTCTTACTGCCGGAGCTGCAACCTCTCTTAAAATGAGAAACTTCAGAGTAGCCAACAACGGTGTTAATGATGCCTATACTCCAACGTATAGTTATCATTCATGGGGTGGAGAGTATGGTGGAAATCTTATTAATACACCTGCTATTCCAACAAGCGGAAGTTCTGTTACTAACCCTTATCCATTTAGGGTATGTATATATATTTCTGTACCGCCAGGATCAAGTGCACAAGTAGCTATTGATTCTAGTGCAAGAATTATAGGCAGTGCGTCATCATTCTTTGATACCATTAAGGATGGTGGGGGTTCACCTATAACTGTAAGTTCAGCTACAGTGTATCCTATAATGGTAGAACCAGGACAAACAGTTCACTTAACTTACACAGGAACACCTACATGGAAATGGTGGGTGGAAGGATAATATGGCTATTTACCCTAATGCTATCCCAAGCTGGGATTCATCTAGAGATACATCAAACCCACCATTAACCAGTGAATTATTAGCTATTATGAATGAACTGGGAACAGAAATTAGTGGTTCATTTGAAAGAACCTTAGCGGCAAGGCTTACTAGAATAGATCAGACTGATGCAATAGGTGCTACGCCATCATTACGTACATTATCTGGAACGGGTTCGGCTAATACATTAGCTAGATCGGATCATACGCATACTATATATGAGTTAACTGCAAACAGAGCTGTAACTTATGGTAGCTTAAGTAGTGGAACAGTACCAACAAATCAATTGGGTACTGGTACAGCTAATTCAACTACATACCTTAGAGGGGATGGAACATGGGTGGTTACATCTGCTGGTGGGTCTCAACCGTCTGGTTCCGCAGGGGGAGACCTAAAAGGAACATATCCTAACCCGCAAGTATCTAAGCTAAGAGGAAGAGCGGTAGATGCAACACCATTAGATGGTCAGTATTTTGTCTATGATGCTACGCCAAGTCCAGAGGCCTGGAGAAGCCAAGCACTGGGACATCATAAGTATATAATAGCTGCCGCAAATACAGAAACTGTATGGAAAAAGCGTGCCAATTATATATGTACAGGCACTTCAGTAACTGGTGGAGATGAAGCAATTATAAATCAAGTTATTGATCTTGCGACATCTAACGGCACTGCGTATGGGGAAGTATGGCTTGCGCCAGGGACATATTATGTCAACCTTACTGCGCATCCTGGGTATGCTGCTGGTAGTTCTGGAATTAGATTAAGATCTAAATTAACATTAAGATCTATTGGAAAACATACAGCAGAAATTTTATTAGCACCACAGGTTGTAGGTAACTATATTGGATTAGGTGGAAGTATAATTGCCAATTATAACATAGGAAGCAATACAGATCAAGAAATTACTTTAGATGGTATTGTTGTAAATGGTGATGGACAAAATAATCTTAACGGATACACTCATGGTATTGTTTTATCTGGAGTATATCAACCATCAGTATTTGATGTAACAGTTAAGAACTGTCGATCAGCATTTGATACTCAAACAAATTTATTAATTACTAAATTTGGATTATTATTATATGGATGTAAGAATATTCTAGTAAGAAAAGTAGAAACATATAAAGATGATACTGGTTTAGGAAGTGTTGGAATCGGCATTGCTTATTGTAGTGGTGGTTGGATTAATACATGTTATTCACACAATAATGGTTATTCAGGATTCTCTTTTAATAGCAACGTTAATATTCAAGTAAGTAGTCTATGGGCTTACAGTAACGCTGGTGATGGTATTGTAGATCTATACAATAGAAACATACTCTATAGCAATATTATTGCTGGAGGAAGAACAGCACATAAAGGCACCATGTGGGGAGGAGCTAGTGTTTCATTGGGAAACACAGGTACAGGCATGAAAGTTGTGGGTTCAGAAGATGTATTCATAAGTAACTTCGACGCTTCAATGAATAGTGGAAGCGGAATTAGTTTTAATGATACCGCAGACGGAACTTATGGTCCGGGTCTATCATTCAGAATACATGCAAACAATATAGTTACAAGGAACAATACTGTTTATGGTGTTAATAATATTACTTCTACAGCACCAAGGAATGTAAAGTTAAAAAACTGGGTTAGTGGAACTAACACTGCTGGAGATATGTATGTTGTAAGTATTGGGGCTATTACTTTAGGTCAACTTTGGGGCGGCATGATTCCTGTACTTAAGATACCTAGTGTACCAGTAAGTGGTGTAAGCGTTGTAAATCCCTATCCATCTACTATGTGGATCTATATAGCTATCCCCATTGGGTGCACAGCTAGCTCGATCGTAGTCGATGGTATTGATATTGGGGCAGTCCGAACAGTAAATCAAAGCATTTTAGACGGAGCTACCCCAACAACGATAACAACATCGGGTAGTTTACCAGTTCTACTACAACCTGGTAAAAGTTTAGTTATTAACTATACTGGTGGAACTCCCACCTGGACTTGGTGGCTATTGACATAACCTTGATGTCCCTGGCATCATTGGGCCAATGCAATATGCATTATCAAAAGTATCTCTAGCTTGAGTAAAAAAGTTTTGTGTCTTATGAGTAAATGTTGTATTAAATACATTATGTTCCGGTTTATAAGCAGAAAAAGTTGCGTACTCTTTTTTGATATCCTTAAGAGTCAAAGACTCGAGCCATTGATAATATTTAATTTGTTCAGATTCAACATACAGAGCATCACTGGATACGCCCTTAGTCTTGCAGTACCTATGAAAGAGATAAGAAACACTCGGAGAAATATCCCAATTAAACTCCTGCTGCCAAAATCTAGCAATAGCATTACCAATACGTTCTCTGGAATCTTTCTCAAAATGAGAAAGATCTGGATGGTGGCAAAAGGATAAATGAGAATGTTGATTACCAAAAGGTAATGGATATAAAGGAATATCTTTTTGTCGTTTAATTCTTACTGAGCTTTCTCCAGCAGAATAAATATAACAATGGGATTTATTGTTAAATGCCCCAGTTTTTTCACATTCTCTAATATAATAATAAATCCATGGAGTTTGAATTCTGTATAAACTTACAGGTAACCTCTTACATGCAAACGAAGGTCTGCCAGAGCGGAAGAAAACACTTCTTACACGTGGAGATTCTTCAATTAAATACAATCTATATGTAGATAGATTGTTTCCAGAAGAAAAAACTGAAGCATGAGTTTCTACAATATTAAATGTAGAACGAGATTTTTGTAGCATGTCTTCCATTAAGAATATCCTTAGTTAGTAAAAACTATCATCATCGTCATCATT